>Ga0207712_10000033_pt1 | contig 209336 bp, 200 predicted proteins | sample KBSS44metaG_FD_184402 | JGI IMG/M metagenome (GOLD analysis project Ga0207712, IMG submission 184402) | Switchgrass rhizosphere microbial communities from Kellogg Biological Station, Michigan, USA - KBS S4-4 metaG (SPAdes) (version 2) | ecosystem: Host-associated > Plants > Roots >... | reverse complement strand
CGGCGGTGGTGGTCACGAAGGAGTCAGTGGGGTGGGCGTCGGCTCCTTCGGGCGTCGACCACGGGGTAAGAGTCGAGGTGGTGGTCTTGGTGCCGCATGAGATCGGCGTCTTCAGCGAGGCGTTGGCACCCTTGAAGAAGTGCAGGTCGATGTCTTCGACCGGCAGCTCGGGGCTTTCGGTGAACGTGGTCGTGAGCTGGCCCGTGACCGGGTCTGGGGTGACCTTGCCCGCGAGCTTGACGATGATCCCCGATTCTTCGTCTTCGATCGCCAAATAGATCGAGGTCAAAGAGCCAAAGGGGTTCTCATAGGGCTTGGCGAGGTAGATCGCCCCCGAGAGCGGGTGATCGAGCAACGGCGTGGTCGCTTCGACGGTGCCCAGCTTCGATGCGTTGGGGCAGCTCTGGGGCTTGGTGTCGAACTGGATCTTCGATCCTTGCGGCGCATAGCCCATCTGGGACTCGGTGCAGGCGCCCAAGCCTGCCGCTGCGGAGGCATTGAGGGTCATCCCTTCGGGCAGCGTGACCGTTGTGTCCTTGAGCGGCGCGGTCGAGCGCCCTTCCAGCGATTCGTCCTGGGGCTGGTGCAGATTGAAGTCCAAGCCTGAGGGGGCATCGGCGAGGTTGGTGGTCGCCTTGGATTCGATCGTTGGTTTGAAGTCGAGGGCGTTACAGCCGTTGATTTCCAGAGGTTCGAAATTTCGATCAGTGAACGGCACAGTCTTTGTGTCAGTGCTGCCCAGCCAAGAGGTGACAGTGCCGGTGAAAGTCTCTTCCTCAGTGCAGGACGCCGGCATCGTCAGGAACGGGGCCGGGGCCGGTTCGACCGAGCAGACTTCTTTGTATTCTTCATCCAGTTCTTCGAACACGGTCCCTTCACAACCTTGACCGTGGCGTGCATGGTCGTGCCGGGGGTCAGACGGGTTTCCCCAGAGATTGATCGTCACCTGAGAGGTGAGGAACTTCGTCAGCAACTCGCTGCTTTTCGCCGTCAGGTGAAATCCGCTCGACACCCCACCGCGAATGTGGATGATCGTGTTTTCGAATTCGAACCCTAGCTGCGCCGCCACACCCGGAGGGGGCGGCATGTTGTAGAGGACGGCGCCTACCTCGCCGAGGCCTGGGAGTCCAATAATTGCTTCCCCCACATCTGCCTCCGGCGGACAGTACCGACTGGGGAACCTGACCGACGCGGTCATTTCCTGCTCAGTACAGAGCTTGCTGGTTCCCAGGGGATTGACCGTCAGGCCCTCGGGAAGTTCAGTGCTGACGCTGCGCAGTGACTCGGCCGGGCGGGTGCTTCCGCCGCCTGCGGGTTCAACGCTGGGCACTTCGATGTTGAAGCTGGCGATGAACGGATGCGATCCCGCTACTGGAGCGTTGCCGAACTCATCGGAAACGCTGGCGAAGAGACCGTTCGGAGAAACGAATTCGAAGGACGGACGCACAGGCGTCACCGGCGTTTCGATGCGACTCGAACCCGGCGCCGCCCCCCCGCCTTCGACGACTATTTCGTTTTCGATCATCGACGGCGCTGTGCTGGCCACGTCCAGATAGATCACGAGTTCAACCGAGTCCCCTGGTTCGAGCGACGATCCGGTGCAGGTGACGGTTTGGCCGAAAGCCTGACATTCGAAGCCTCCCCCGGGCCCAAAAAATTTCGGTGGCCGTTCTGGGTTCGGTGACACGCCCGCCGGCAGAGTGTCGGTCAAGGTGAAGTTGCCGGCGGCTGCCCCACCGACGTTCTGGATCACCGCCGTGTAACTCGGCCACCCGCTGGTGCCGGGAACGAGATACGTCGGCAACGTCCACTGCGTGATCCGCCACGCGGGAGTCCCGGCGGCTGACGCCGTCGACGCTCCGAGCCCCACGTTTCCGACCAAAGCCAACAGGAAGACCGGCAACAGCCGTAGAGAGAGCTTCAATCCCCGCGACCTCATTTCGAACCTCCAGCCTTCCTCGTAGTTGCATTGGGGCGTTTCGCGTTCTTCTTCTTTCGGTGTTTCTTCTTTTGCTTCTTGCAGCTCTTATGGGCGTTCTTCTTGCACTTCTTCGCCTTTGCCTTGCCGCTCTTGGGGTTGCCCGGTCCCTGGAATGAAGAGCTGCCCGGAGAGGACACATCTGGCGCCGGGGATGAAGAGCCGTGACACGCTTCGCCCGAAGAGCACGGAGTGGATGCGGTGATGTGCTGCGAGGCAAGCCCCCCGCCGGTCCGCACGTTGTATGCGTCATACAGTTCGTCTTTGTCGGCCGGCACAAGCTGCGAGGTCGTGCCGATGAAGGCGCTCGTGCCGTCGGTGGAAGCGTCGATGAAGTACGACGCGTCCTTGCTCTTGCCGGTCGAAAGCAGGTAGAGGCAACCGCCGTTCACTTCGGCCTCGCGGCACGAGCCACCCGGGGCGTCTACCGCCTCCCACTCGTAAACGTCCTGACAGTCGGGAGTGAGGTGCAAGATTTCTTCCCGGTATGTACAGCCCGCATCGGCGTTGGTGTCACTCGCCACCAACGGGTCCGGCGACTGGAAGAAGATCCGGCTGCCGTCCGGGGTCACGTTACGAGTCAACCTGCTCTCGATGTAGGATCTCGGAACCAGATGTGCATTTAGCACCGGGGTTGAGAGCTCCGCATCGCCGAGCGGTCCTTCACCGGTCGGATTGCAGGAAATGCAGGTCAAGGTTTCGGAACCAGCCGAGTAGCGGTACACCTCCTCGGCATTCATGCAGCGTTCAAACCGACCGGTCCAACAGTTCCGGTTGTCATATCCAGTCTGGGAGCGTTGCGAAGAGAAGACCAGGGTCTGCCCGTCCGGCGTGACCCGCGAAGTCTTGGCAAAAGTATTTTCGCTGATAACTCCGGCATTCGACCGGGGAGACCAATTCCTCGGATCGCGCCCATCCGAATCTTCATTGAAAAGGCGAGCGACAAAGGTCAGTGCGAAGCCCCCGCCCTGTTCGGAGAAGCGGTAGATGTTGTTCTGGCCTGATGTCCCGCCCGGAGCGAGCACTCCTCTCGCCACGAAATAGCCGGACGAACCATCCGCACTGGCCCCGAGCAATCCCTTTACCCGCGCGCCGTCGGCCGCGGAGGGCGTCACATCGACAAGCGAGCCCGCTGCGGCGTCGTAGCGATACAGGTCCTTGCCTTCGCTGAGCTCCGCGGACGTCGCGTTCGCCGTCAGCTTCTCGGAGGAGAGGAAAAAGGCGCGCGAGCCGTCTGGCGTTGCTTCCTGGAACGCGGCAGGGAGCGGGCCGTCGGGGTCGCTGACACCCGTTTCCGGAGCCGAGACATGGATCGTGGTGGGACTCGATCCGGTAAGGCCTTGGCGCAGGTAGAGCTGGCCGGTTTCGCCGGCGGTGAAATAGGCCCGGTCTCCATTTGCCGTGATGGCATGGAGCGATTCGACGTAGTAGCCGGCAAAAGCACCACCCGTGTTGGTTTGATCACCTTCGTACCAGGAGTAGGCGCCACCGAAAGCACCGCCCGGCGGCGCTTCTTCGGAGCCACCGGGCAGGACGCTGACCAACGATATATCGCCCGACGGGCGGTCCCACATGTAAAGGTTGTCGTGTTCTCCGCCCGCTGCGTTTGGGGTCAGTTGCTGCCGAGCCTCGAAGAAGACGTGAGAGCCGTCAGCGCTGATGCCGTCATACGCGTACTGAGAAGCTCGATCGCCATCCGAGCCGGCTTCAAATGGCAGGATCTGTGTCAGTGAAGAGTCGACCGCATCGATCACATACAGGCCGTTCTGCTTGGCTTGGCCACCGAAAACGTTTTGCGCTTCTACGAGCGAGTAACGAAGGTCCTGCGAGGAGCCCAGAAATCCTGCAATGGCGCCGAGCTGCTCAGGAGGGAGCAGCCGCTGCGTCGACCACGATTCCCCGATTCGTGATGAGAGCAGCGTGGTGAATTCCTGGTGTGCCCCACCCTGAGCCGGTATTCCCGTCCCACCCTGGCTGTAAAAGCTGACCCTGGAGCCATCGGATGCGGCCGCGAGGATGTCGGTAAAGCCTTCGACGTTCAGCCCATCCTTATCCACCGGGCTGGCCTGTTCATAGGCGCGGCAATCGGGAAGGCTCGCGCCGGCAAATTCGCGGAAGACTTGGTTCGTGCACCCGGATTCTGGGCTTCCCGCGGGCCGCTTGGTCGCGAAGACGCGATCGGGTCCTGCCGGGCCTTCACCAAAGGAGTCGGTGATCACGAGCCGCCAGTGATAGGTGGTGCCGGGGGCCAAGCCGGTGATCGTCTGGGATACCGGCAGGAATTCGGTGCTCTCGCCTATGTCTTCCTCAGGAGTGGTACTTCCGTAGGAGGTCGTCGGGCCGTATTCGAAGAAGTAGCTGGTCGCGAATCCCCGCGGGTTGATTTCCGCCATCAGGGTGGCCTGATCGGAACCGACGTCGCGGACCTTTTCGGCGCTTGGCGCTGCCCCTGCCGGTTCGAATTCACGAGAGACACCCGTGATTTTTCCTCCAGGCTGCACGATGCTCAGCCGGAAGTGGTAGCGGACCCCTCGCTGCAACCCGCCGATGACAGCGCTCACCGGGTGCACCGCTTCGTCAGCAGGGGTTTCCCCCACGCACGGGGCGGTCAGGCTGTAATCGCTTTGATTTTCGAATGAAAATGGCCCGTATTCGAAAATGCATTCGCTCACCGCTTCGTTTTCCGGGGCCACCAAGCCGTTCAGCTTGGCCCCGCTGGCCGTGAGCTCGGTCGCCGGTTCGGTGACAGCGCCGGAGACCGTGGCAAATGGGTCTCCTTGACTCGAGTTCTGGCCGTTGCCATTGGCGGCGACCAAGCGGAACGTGTAGAAGCGACCGGGCGTGAGTCCCGTCAGGGCGGCGCTGACCTGATGGTCGTTGCCGTCGTTTGGCACCGCGCCTTCACAGGGAACCGTGGAGTTCGGTCCTTCGCCGTCGCCGTATTCGAATTCGCAGCTCGTAACCGCTAGACCGGCTGAATTGACAACGCCGTGGAGCGTTGCTTTTTTCCCGGTGATGCCGGTCGCCGCTTCGGCAGTTACGTCGGGCACGATCACCAAGGCGCCGAAGACCTTTATTTTTGATTCGGTGCCGGCGTAGATCTTGGTCGCGCCGGAGTTGATGGCGACGCCGTGCGACGAGGAGAGATCTCCTTGGCCGAAACTGCTGATCAGCGATCCGGAAGCGTCGTACTGGACGACTTCGTATCCCCGGTCGGCATAGAGGTCGTTGCTTCCCGGCGCGATCGCCATCGTGTTGGCGCCCGGGTCAACTTCGACCGGCGTCGTGTCGGCGATGCCTTCGAGCTTGAAAAGACCGCCCCTGTAGTTCGCCGCATAGACATTGCCGAGCCCGTCAGCGGCAACGTTGCAGATTCCGTGTTCGACCGTACCTGTGGTCTTGTTGGCGGTCGTCGGCGGGTTGGCGTCCGGCGTGTACCTGTTGATCGTGCTCGGATAGACCCCGGCGTAGAAGTTGCCGCTGGGATCGGTGGCGACGCCGCAGGTTTCGCCACCCTGTTCGACTTCGCCGGGCTCGAGCTTGGCGCCGCTGGGGGCGTAGACCTGGATCGCATGGCTCTTGTTAGCGACGTAGATATTCCCGGCGGTGCCGGCTGGCGAGCCGGCCGGGGCTATCGCGATCTCCTCTTCGGCGGCACCACCACCATCGCCGCCGACGTTTTCGATCGCGTTGCCGCCGAGAGCGGAAAAGTCGACTGGGTTGCCGTCCTCGTCGAACTTGTAGATCTTGCCGGCGGCGCCGTCGTAGGCGAAGACGTCACCGCTCGCCGGGTCGACCGCTACTCCCTGCAGGCGGCCGAAGCTCTGGCTGCCACCCACCCCGTCGGGACCGAAAGAGATGCCGGTGTAGGGGTGGGTCTGGGCGGCGAGGGCAGAGGGAGAAAGCGCCAGGGCGAGCGCCGTGAGCGCAACCAGGCAACCCAGTAGCCGCATTCCGGATCGTCCGAAAGATCCCGCAGGCAATGCCTTCGCGTGGCGAGTCACGTAGCTCTCTCCTTGTCCCGTGAGCCCCTCTGCCCGCCGCTTCCCTGTTGCGGCTTCCGCGAGGCTCGGTTATGTCCCTGTGGCGATGCGGTCGTCTTTCCAGAGACGACGTTGGACACCGTAAACGTTGACTTTCATAAAGTCAAGGGAGAGATTTTTGAAAGAAAGGTCGCTGTTTTAGAGGACCTCCGCTATCGCTTCCAACTCGGCCGCATCTGGGGCGCGAGATTCGCTTGCACGCTGGGCTACAAGGGAGGTCATTGCCGCAATTGCGGTCCAGGCGGGGTCCGGCAGTCGCGACGAATCCGCATGGGGAGCGCGCAGCAGCGCGGCCAAGCGATCGATCGCCCCGTGCTGAGCCCGCACACCCTCCGGGCCGACGGCGAGAATCTCCACGCTGAGCAGGCGGGCGGTCGGAAGGTCTCCGGCCAGCAGGGATGCGGCCGCCGCCGCTCCTGCCCGCGCCCGCGCCCGCGGCTCCTCCTCCCCAGCGCAAGACCCTTCGAGCGCCTCGGCCAAACGCCCGAACAGCTCCTCGAAGCTGGCCAGCATGCACTCGCGCCGGTCTTTGAACTGGCGGTAGAAGCTGGCGGTCGAGACGCCGGCCCGCTTCGCCACCTCCGCCACCGAGGACTCGCCGTATCCGCGCTCGCCGCAGACCTCGGCCATCGCCGCGATCAACCTTTCGCGCTGGTTGCGTTCAACCAGCTCCGCCGGCAGCCCGTGCGGCCCGGCAGGCAGGCGTTTCAACGACTGACTCTGCAGCTGCGGGTGAGGGTGCTGGAGAGGGTGCGGCCGTCGGCGAAGGACATCGACGTGCGCGCAAAGGGGAAGGTCGCAATCCCGAAGCCCGCTGGGGCGGCACAGGCGGCGCTGATGTAGCTGCGACGCTGCCCGTGAAACATGTACTGGCGAAACAGCTTCAGGTAGATGGCGACGACGTAGCCGTGTGGATTGACCGACTCGGGCAGTTCGCCGGTGAGGGTCGTACCGAAGGTGCCGCTGGAGCGGCTGACGCGGAAGGCGATCACGCGGTTCATCGGCACCGGATCGGTTCCGTATACGTGGGCGAGAATCGCTTCGTGGCCCTTGTAGATCCCGTTGAAGGCGAGGATCGCGCCTTCCGCCGGAAACGCCGACTGTTCGGGAAACGCCGTCCTCGACCTGTAGGCACCGTTGCCGACGAGTGACCGGCCACAAGCCGCCTTCGCCTGTTCCGGCGTGGCGGCGACGAGCTGGGAATAGTGACAGTCCGGCAGGCCTCGAGAATCGATCACCCCACCCCGGTTCAGTTCGATCTTGATCGAGCGCAGTGCTGGCGGTTCTTCGCCGGAGAGCGTTTTCACAGTCCCCGCGACTTCAACCCCGATCGGCGCCCGTTTTGTGCGCGGCAGAGCCGTGGGGTCGATGCCGCCCTGGAAACGCACGAAGAGATCCCCCCGCTCGCTCAACTCCGCCTGCGCGGAAGGCGCGCACAGAGCCGCCGTCACGAAGACGGCGAGCATCATCCCCCCGCGTGTACCCCTTCCAAACCTCACTGGAATGAGGTTAGCGCTACGACTTCTCCTTGCGACCGCGCGCCTTGCCCTTGGCTTTTTCGGTCTCGCTGCGGGCAACTTTGCGAATGGTCTGGCCGAGCGCCTTGTCGGTCGCCTCGGCGATCGCGATCTGAAATACGCCAAGCAGGACGTCGGCGCCAAGGGGGCGGGTGCGTTCGAGTGTTTCGCGCACTTTTGGCCACTCGCTCTCGGGGCGACCAGCCTCGTCGAAGGGCTTCCAGACTTGCTCGAGGAAGAGGTCAGTGAAGAGACGAGCGATCTCATCGGCGTTGCGGCGCAGTTTCTCGGCCACCTCGAGCACGGCCTCTGAGCTCATCCCGACTTCAGCCAGAGCCGCGGCCGCTTTCATCATCTGCGGACTTATCACCTCGACCTTGCCGTCAGGCAGGGTGCGGATCGTGCCGAGCTTTTCGCCCCGTTCGAGCATTTCGGGGCCACGCCCTTCTTCGACCTCCTTTTTCCAGATCTGGATCAGCTCGGCCAGATCGACGATCTCCGGCGTCTCCTCTTCAAAGGGGACGCGCAGGCTGCGGGTGAGGGTGTGGATCTCCGCGACGGCGCCGTTGACGCTTTCGCCCATGCGGCGGATCGCCTCTAGGTTGAGGCCGTCGGCCTGCAGTTCGCGGGTCATTTCGATCCGCGCGACGTGCTCCTCGTTGTAGTAGCCGGTGCGGCCGTGGACGACCGGCGGAGGCAGGAGGCCGCGGGTCTGGTGGGCGCGGATGTTGCGCACCGTCATGCCGGTGCGCTCGGCGAGCTCGCCGATCGTCATCTCCCCCTTTGCGGGTTTGCTCACCCTCTCATCGTAAGCGCGAACCGCTGCCCGTTCATCTTTCTTGCGCGGTCCGAACAGAGGAATGCAATCGCCCCGGCGATGTCCTCGGCTGGGGTGAAGGTCGGAAAGTCCTCCCCAGGGCTCTCCTCCCGCATTCGCTGCGTGAGGATCGCGTCGACGACGATCACGTTGGCGGTCGCGCTGGTGCCTTCGAAGCCATCGGCAAGGGCAAGCGTCCAAGCCTCGGCCGCCGCCTTCGCCGCGGCGTAAGCGGCGTTGGTGTCGGTCGGCTCCTGGGCCTGCTTCGAGGAGACGAGGACGAAGCGGCCGTGCTCGCTCGCCAGCAGTGCCTCGTGAAAGGCCCGGCTGGTGTGCTGGACCGTGCGGATCAGCAGGTTGTGGAGCAGATCCCAGTCGGCAAGCGGCGCGCTCGCCAACGGCTCCCCCCCACGCCAGCCGCCAACCAGATGAAGCAGTGCATCGACCCGCCCGAAGCGCCCGACCAGCGCCTCGCACCACTCGCGCGCCGCGGCCTCATCGAGCAGATCGACCGCCCTCCCGTCCCAACGATCATCCGGCAGTCCAAGCTGAGACCCGACTTCGTCCGCCTTCTCCTGATGGACATCGACACCGGCGATCGTCGCCCCCTCGGCGGCAAGCGCCTCGGCCACCACCGGCCCGAGCCCGCCGGAGACTCCCGCAATCGCGATCACTCGCCCGTCGAGTGCGTTCTCTCCCATACCGAGATCATCGCGCACTCCCACCATGGAAGCTTTCTGTCTGCGTTATATGCGAACATACGTTCGTGATGGAACTTCGACAGCGCAATCCCCGCCACCAGGGCGACATCGGAGAGGCGATAGCGATGAGCTGGCTCGTACAAGCCGGCTATGGCGTCTGGATTCCGTTTGGCCACAGTCCCGACTGCGACCTAGTGGCTGAGCGTGATCACGAACTTCTCCGAATCCAGGTGAAGACAGCCACGTTGTTTCGGAAGGACAGATGGGAGGTCGCGGTCTGTACCCGCGGCGGCAATCAAAGCTGGAACGGCATCGTCAAAAAGCTCGAGCCGAGCAGATTCGACTATCTCTTCGTGGTCGCCGGGGATTGGCGCTGCTGGTTCATACCCGCAGGGAATGTCGGCGGTGGGACGATTGTCTTGCTGGGCGGGCCAAAGTATGCCCCCTTCGAAGTTGGCCTCTCCTCGGAGTTCTCGACTCCAATATCACTCCTGGCCTAATGAAATGGGGGAGGCAGGATTCGAACCTGCGTAGGACAGAGCCAATCGGTTTACAGCCGATCTCCTTTAACCACTCGGACACTCCCCCAGCTGTACTGGCGATTCTAGATGGAAGCGGGCACGCTAGCCCGGCTTGACGCCGAGCCGCTCCATCATCTGCTCGTTGAACGCGGTGAGGGCCGACATCGGGCGCATGAAGACGGTGAGGACGGCGACGCGGTCATCGTCGTCCAGCTCGAGGAAGTCGATGCCCTCCAGCTCGCGGTCGCCGACGTTGGCCTTGAAGCGCAGCGCGACGGAGTTGCCCTCGCGCAGCTCGTCCACATAGGTGAGGTCTTCGAGGGTGGCGGCGACGTGGGTGAGGACGGCGCTGACCATCTCCCGGCCCTCGAAGCCGCGGAAGAGGACCGGACTGTGCAGCTCTACGTCCTCGCGCAGGGTCTCGGTGAGCAGATCGAGATCTTTCGCTTCGGCGGCGCGACGGAACGGGTGCGGCTCGGCCATCGCCGTGTACCTTACGCCCCGTGCCAAGCGACCACACCCTCGCCAAGATCTCCAACTCGCTCGGAGCCACCGGGCTGCGCTGGACCGGCAAATTGAACGTGCCGCTCTACCGGCTCAGCGGTGGTCGGATCGGCGGCAAGGTAGGGCGTGCCCCGGTCCTCCTGCTGACAACGACGGGACGCAAGTCGGGGCAGCAGCGCACAGCGCCCGTCGTCTACCTCGCCGACGGCGAGAACGTGGTCGTGATCAACACCAATGCCGGCAACGCCAAGGTCCCGGCCTGGTCGCTCAACCTCAAGGCCAACCCCGAGGGCGAAGTCGAGCGCGGCCGCAAGCGTTACCCGGTCCGCGCCCGCATCGCCGAGGGTGAGGAGCGCGAGCGGCTCTGGCGTGAGCACAACGAGCAGTACGCCGGCTTCGACGATTACCAGGAGAAGCTCGCACGCGAGGCTTCGGTAATCGTGCTCGAGCCGCGCTAATCGCGCGAGCTCGCCCTAGCTCGCTTCGCGCAGCATCTGCGCCTCGGGCAAGGCGCGCAGCTTCTTCAGCGTGTTGGTCTCGATCTGGCGAATCCGCTCGCGGGTGACGCCGAAGGTCCGGCCCACTTCCTCCAGCGTCAGCGGCTCGAGGCCGGAAAGCCCGTAGCGCAGCTCGATCACCTGACGCTCGCGCTCAGGCAGCGCGTCGAGTGCCCGCCGCACGCCCTCGCGCTGCAGGTGCTCGCTCGCCTCCTCGAATGGCTGCGCCACCTCTTCGTCGGCGACGAAGTCGCCCAACTGCGATTCGTCCTCATCGCCCACCGGCTTCTCCAGCGAGACCGGCAGCTGGGAGACGCGCAGGATGTCGCGCACTTCATCCAACGGCCAGCGCAGCTCGGCGGCGATCTCGTAAGGCTCGGGCTCGCGTCCCAGTAACTGCACCAGCTGGCGCTCGACGTGGGTCACCCGGTTCAGCTTCTCGACCATGTGGACCGGGATGCGGATCGTGCGCGCCTTGTCGGCGATCGCCCGCGTCACCGCCTGGCGGATCCACCAGGTCGCGTAGGTCGAGAACTTGTAGCCGCGGCGGTAGTCGAACTTCTCGACCGCGCGGATCAGCCCCAACGAACCCTCCTGGATCAAGTCGAGGAAGCTCAGCCCCCGCCCCAAGTAGCCCTTGGCGATCGAGACGACCAGTCGCAGGTTGGCCTCGACCATCTGCCGCTTGGCGATCATGTCGCCGCGCTCGATCCGTTTCGCCAGCTCGACCTCCTGGGCAGCGGTGAGCAGGTCGACCTGGCCAATCGAGCGCAGGTACAGACGCAGCGAGTCGAGGCTCGGTTCGACCGTCAGATCGAGCTCGGAAGATTTCTTCGCCGCCGCGGCGGCGCCGTTCGACTCCCCTTCGCGCTGTTCCTTGTAAGCGTCGACACCCTCCTCGGCGAGGACTTCGACTCCCTGCTCGATGAGATGAGCGTGTAGAGCGGAGATCTGCTCCTTGGTGACCTCGACCTCCTCGAGCGTGTTGGCAATCTGCTCGAAGGTGAGGTAGCCGCGCTCACGGCCCAGCGCGATCAGTCCACGCAGCTCTTCCGGCTCCGCAAACGGCTGTGAATCCGAATCCTGATCCAGTCCCTGAGGGACCGTCTCCAACGGTTCGATCTCGCTGCCTCCCGTACAACCCTCTCCCCCTGGCAGGGGAGGCCGGCCCCAACGCTCCGGCCGCAGCGAAGTATAGGCAGAAGAAATCGGTTCGGTCAGGACCACCTGAAGCGTGCCTGAGTGGTGGGCCCGAGCGGGCCGGCGCTCTCGGTCGCATAGGCTTCAGGGACCGTGGCCACCCGCTCGACGATCACGCCTGCGCGGTCCGCCCCCGATGTGCAGTCGGGTGTGCCGGCGACGCAGGTCAGCCTCTCGCGCGTCGGCGTCACGGGCGTCGAGAAGGTGATCCGGGTCAACGCCGACGGCGCGGAGAACCTCTACCACGCCAACTTCGAGTGCTTCGTCGACCTCGAGCCGCGCCAGGCCGGCGTCCACATGTCGCGCTTCGAGGAAATCGTCGGCGAGGCAATCGACGAGGTCGTGCTCGGCGAGGCCTTCCGCGCCGAGGTGCTCGCCGCCCACATCGCCCAGCGCGTGCGCGAGCGCCAGGGCGGCCGGCGCGCCGAGGTCCTGGTCGAGGCGCGCTACCCGGAGACCGTTAAAACGCCGGCGAGCGACATCTCGACCCAGGAGATCTACGGCCTCTACGGCACCGCCGTCTCCTCCGAGCACGGCAATCGCACGGTGACCGGCGTCGAGGCCCAAGGCATGACCGCCTGCCCCTGCGCGCAGGAGATGGTCGCCGAGCTGGGACGCGAAAACCTCGCCGCCGCCGGCTTTGACGCTGAGCAGGTCGAGCGGGCGATCGAGGCTGTGCCCGTCGCCACCCACAACCAGCGCGGCATCGGCACCCTCTACATCGGCTGCCCCGAGGGCGGCCCCTCCTGGATCGACGCGCCCGAGCTGGCGCGCCTGGTCGAGAGCTCGATGAGCTCGGAGATCTACGAGCTGATGAAGCGACCCGACGAGCTCGCCGTGGTCGCCAAAGCGCACGCCCAGCCCCGCTTTGTCGAGGACTGCGTGCGCGAGATGATCCGCCGCGTGGTCGAGGACTACCCCGACCTGCCGGGCGAGGCCTTCGTCATGGCTCGCCAGGAGAACCTCGAGACGATCCACCGCCACAACGTCGTCGCCGAGCGCTACGGAACTCTCGCCGAGCTGCGCCAGGAGCTCGCCAGCGGCGAGCACCAGGCGCGGCACACGACGATGCGCGAGTGGCTCGAGCTGCCGCCAGCCGCCTAGCCGCGGTCTGCTCGGTGCCGGCCGGCCTAGCTCGGCTCTGTCTTCGCCGCCGCCCGCGCCTCTCGCTCCGCCTCGATCCGACGGCGCAGGCCGAAGAAGTAGTCAGCACCGCTGATCAGCGTGACGGCGACGGCCAAGTAGACGAGGGCATTGACCCAGGTGGGCGCCGGGTTGGTCGCGATCAGGGCGATCACGGCGGCGATCTGCAGCACCGTCTTCAGCTTGCCGAGCCAGCTGGCGGCGATCACGACGCCGCGCTCGGCGGCGATCGCGCGCATCATCGTCACCGCAAACTCGCGGGCGATGATCACCATCGCCACCCAGGCTTCGAGCCGGTTGAGCGAGACGAGCGAGACAAGGGCGGCAACGATCAGCAGCTTGTCGGCGATCGGGTCCATCAGCTTGCCGAAGGTGGTGACGGCGCCGCGCGAGCGGGCAAAGTAGCCGTCGAGGCCGTCGGTGGCGGCGGCGAGGGCAAAGACCGCGGCCGCAAGGGTGTCCCCGTTCGGCGTCTCGTCGAGCAGTGCGACGACCACCACCGGCACCGCGAGGATGCGCAGCAGGGTGAGAGCGTTGGGGAGGTTGAGCGGGAACATCCCCGCTCAGTCTGACTCCTCCGCGCTGGCGGCGGCGACGGCCGGCGTCTGGCCCGCGGTGGCCAGCGCCGCGTCGCGCTTGGCGAAGTAGTCCTCGCCCTCGATGCTGATGTGGGGGACGACGCGTTCCATCCAGCTCGGCATCCACCAGGCCCATTTGCCCATCAGGACCATGATCGCCGGCACCAGCAGGCAGCGCACGAGAGTCGAGTCGATCGCGATCGCGACGGCGAGGCCGACGCCGAACTCCTTGACGATCGGGTTGCCGTTGAGGACGAAGCTGGTGAAGACGCAGACCATGATCGCCGCCGCCGAGGTGATCACGCGGCCGGTGTTGGCAAGGCCTTCGATCACCGCCTCCTTCGCGTCGCCGGTCGCTTTGTAGTGCTCGCGCATCTGCGTCAGCAGGAAGACCTCGTAGTCCATTGAGAGGCCGAAGAGGATCGCGAACATCAGCAGCGGCACGAAGCTGACTATCGGGATCGAGTGATCGAGCCCGATCAGCGAGGAGCCCCAGCCGAGCTGGAAGACGGCGGTGACGACGCCGTAGGCGGCCGCGACCGAGATCAGGTTCATCGCCGCCGCCTTGATCGGGATCAACAGCGAGCGGAAGGCGAGCAGGAGGACGATGAAGCTGAGCAGAACGACGATGCCGATCATCAGCGGCAGCTTGTCGCTGATCTGGGTGGCGAGGTCGATGTAGCCGGCGGTCTGGCCGCCGACGTAGGAGTTCGCCTTGGTGCCCTTGAGCGCGTTCGGGATGACTTCGTCGCGCAGGTTTTCAACCAGGCTGACGGTCTCATCCGCCCAGGGCGCCGATTTGGAGATGACGGTGAAGACCGCGTAGGTGCCGGTCTTGTCGAAGGTCGGTTCGGAGACCTCGTCGACGTCGGAAGCGCCCCCGATCGTCTTCACCAGTTTCGGCAGCACCGCTTTCGCTTCCTTCGCGCTTTCGAATTCCGAGGTGACCAGGAGCGGACCGTTGACGCCGGGACCGAAGCCCTGGGTGAGCCCGTCGTAAGCCTGGCGCGCAGTCGTCGACTTGGGCAGGGCGCTGATGTCGTTCTGTCCAAGCTCGAGCTGGAGCAGCGGGATCGCGAGGATGACCAGGATCGCCAGCGAGGCGACGGCCGAGCGCCAGGGCCGGTCAGCGACGCCGCGCGCCCAGCGCCGCCAGCCGTGCGGTTCCTTGTCGTCCGGGTGCGTTTTGCCGAGCTGGACCCGCAGCGAGTTGATCCGGTAGTCGAGCGCGCCGAGCATCGCAGGCAGCAGGGTCGTCGCCGCCAGGACCGCGATCACCACCGCGATCGCCGCGGTGAAGCCGAGCGTGCTGACGAGTGGGATGCCGGCGAAGGCGAGCGAGCAGAGCGCGATCACGACGGTGAAGCCGGCGAAGACGACGGCGCCGCCCGCGGTCGCCGCCGCGCGCGCGGCCGACTCGCGGATTTCCATCCCGTCGGCGATCTGCAGCTTGTGGCGGGTGACGATGAATAGGGCGTAGTCGATGCCGACGCCGAGGCCGATCATCGTCGCCAGGGTTGAGGCCACGCTCGGCACCTGAACCACGTTCTCGAGCAGGCGGATGATCGAGAGCGAGCAGGCGAGGCCGATGATCGCCGAGGAGATCGGCAGCACCATCGCCGTCGCCGTGCCGAAGGCGAAAAGCAGGATCACGATCGCGGCGGCGATGCCGATCGCGTCGCTCGCCCCGGTGTCGGGCTTGGAGAGCTGCGAGCCGACGTAGGCCCCGACCGAGACCTTGATCCCGACCGCTTCCGCCGGTTTGCCGGCGTCGAGCACGGATTCCGCCTCGACTTCGGTCAGTTCGCCCGGGCCGGTGCCGAGGATGACCGGCGTGTAGGCAACCGAGTGGTCTTTGCTGAGGAAAGCGGCGCCCTGCGGGGTGAGCGGGCTGACCGCGGAGTTGACGTCGTGCAGTTCGTTGACCCGCTCGACGCTTTCTTCGACCGCGGCCGCCTGCTTGGGTGAGGTCAGCGTCCCCCCCGCCTTCGCCACGAAGACCAGGGGGTTGCTGCCGTATGCCTGTTCGGGCAGCTGCTCTTCCAGCAGTTCGGTGGCTTGGGTAGAGCCGGTGCCGGGCAGCGTCAGGTTGTCATTGGTCTTGCTCTCACCCGTCTGGCCGATCAAGACCAGTCCGACGGCGAGCACGATCCAGGCGCCGATAACGGGCCAGTGGTGCCGGGCACAGAAGCGCCCAATCGCATAGAGGGGCCCAGTCACGCGGGCATCATCCCCTTTTTCGCGGCGGCAGGGGTGGCGGCACTTCCCCGGTCTCGTAGGCATCGGGCATAGAGGCGGCCAGGTCGACCCCGAGCAGCTGTCGCAACGCGGCTACGTGCTGAGCGTGACTGGCTGCCAAGGCGGGCGCGAGCATGCGCGGCGCCGTCGTTTCCAGGTGGGGATTCGCGTCCAGCGCGGAGCTGAGCGAGGCGTTCTCCATTTTGTAGGCAAGGAGCAGGGCGTCTTCGCGGGTCTTCGGCGCCGGTTCTTCGAGTTCGGCCACTTCCGCATCGGTTTCTCCCCCAATGCCACGGATCGCCTTGGTCAGCGCATCGACGTGGGCCTGGTCCTGGCCGCTGAACTGAGCCGCCACGACACGGGCCTGTCCACGCAGCAGCGGCACGACCTGCCGGTAGGCCTCGACGGTGGTCAATTCCTGCCCCAGCATCGAGTTGAGGATTTCCACGTCCCCAGCCTTCTCGCTGTCGGTGGCGGCCCCATGCCCGCTCTTTCCACAACCGCCCAGGGCCAATACAACGGCCCCCAACAAGACGACGACGCGACCGAGGCCGCGCCGCCGACTGCTGATGGCAAATGCTCGCTTCGAACCCATGAGGAGGGCGCGAAGCATAAGAGGAGTTCTAGCCGCTTTTACTCAGAAAATCTAGAGCTACTTGACTGCCTTCTTCAGACTGCCTTTCTTGAGGCCTTTGGCTGACTTCGCCTCGGCCGAAAGACCTTCGTAGTTCATTAGGACGGCTGTCGCTGGAATGCCCTCTTCGCCCGACTTCGCGAGGCGCTTGGCGCTATCCGCGTGAATCTTGATCAAGCGCTCGAGGGTCTCGGCGACAAGATCAACCGATTCAGTCCAGCCCTGCTCGTCAACGATGCCTGGCGTCCAACTGATGTGGCGATCGTCCCGGGCGTCAAATGCACCTCCAGCAAGCGAGCCGACGACGTCGTTCACGATCACCTGGATTGCCGAAGAGCTGACTCCCGGCTTGACCGAATCGGGAAGCGCCTTCCAGTCCCGGTCTGTCAAGAAGGCCCTCTCCGTAGCGCGGTAGTAATGCTCAACCGCTCCACGGCGGGGCTCAGTCTTGACCATTTCGATGCACTCGAAGTCCTTGAGGACTTTGACGTGGTAGCTGACCTGGCTCAGCCCCTCTTCGAGCTCCTTGGAAAGTTCGTTCGGGCTTGCCATCCGCTCGTTGAGGATGGTCAAGATCTCAACGCGAAGCGGATGCGCAAGCGCCTTTACAAGGCGTTGATCCACCCCGTTTTTGCTCTTGCTTTTGGTCTTAGTCTTTGCGGGCAAAGCGACTCCTCATTTCCGTTATTACAGCTTGAACCACTCCATGGTATTGGACGCAAAGCCGATTTTCCAAGCCGAAAGTGGGTAAATGCAGGTCTGAAACTTAATACTGGAACTTTTTCCAGCATTCGATCGGTCTAAAGCACCAAATCGGATGGGTCGCGACCCCCAACCGCAAGAGCTGACGATTGCGAAGGGGGTGAGCAGGGTGAAGATCGGGAAAACCGAGCAAGTCGTTCCGCTGCTTTCAATTACCAAGCTGCGCTGAGCAAGCCCTGGCAGGGCGGGTCGATCTGAGTCATGGATCGACCCGCCCGCTTGGGCGTTCCCGCAGCGCGTCGTGATTCAGTTCCTATATGCCAGGTGTCCGCGAAGAGCCGCCCGACCTCGCACGCCTTTCTGCCGAGATCCACGCTTGCAGGCGGTGCCCAAGGCTGGTGGCCTGGAGGGAGGAGAGAGCCGCCGATCCTCCTCGTCGCTTCAGTGAGGAGCGCTATTGGGCACGTCCGCTGTCCGGCTTTGGCGACCCAGCTGCCCGTTTGGGCATCGTGGGCTTGGCCCCAGCCGCCCACGGGGCCAATCGCACCGGTCGGATATTCACAGGCGATCGCTCGGGTGACTGGCTGTACGCAGCGCTGCACCGGACGGGGTACGCCAACCAGCCGACAAGCGACCATCGCGATGACGGACTCGCGCTCCGGGATGCCTACGTCACCGCGGTCGTTCGTTGTGCCCCTCCCGACAACCGTCCCTCACCAGAGGAGCGCGATACCTGCCTCCCCTATCTAGAGCGAGAGCTGGCCCTGCTGGAGAACTGCCGAACTATCGTCGCACTTGGCGCTTTCGCCTGGAACGGATCCCTGCGAGCGCTCAAAGCTTTGGGAGAAGAAGTGCCTCGACCTCAGCCTAAGTTTGGCCATGGCAGCGAGGCAACGGTAGGCGATTGGGAGTTGCTCGGCTGCTACCACCCCAGCCAGCAGAACACCTTTACCGGCCGACTGACCGAACCCATGCTGGACGCGGTTTTCGCGCGGGCGCGGGAGCTTGCCGGCTAGGAGCGGGATTGCTTCCCGCGCGGCGTTTCGAAGGCCAGGATTCCCACCGTCGCCGTTATCGATTTGCCTTTCCCCTCCGCGAGTCGCTTCGCGCTGCCTTTTTGAATCGCGAGTAGACGCTCAAGCGTGGCATCCAAGAGCTCGGACGTTTCCTCCCAACCCTGTCGATCAAAGTGAGCGGGGTTCCAGCTCACGTGCTCATCCGCGTCTTTGCTCAGAGTCCCCCGCTCGAAAGCAGCGGCCGCGTCGTTGAACAGGAGCTGAACGAAGCTTCCCGCGATGTCCAGCCTGAGTGATGCGGGCATCTGACGCCACGCAGCGTCATCCAAGAAAACAGACTGCTTTGCCTGAAAGAAATGCTCCTTGGCGCCGCGGCGTGGCCTGCTCGCGACGCGTTCAATGCAATCGAGCTCCTCGAGCAACTCAATGTGGTGGTAGAAGGAGCTGACCTCGGCGCCGATTTCCTCGCCGATTTCCCGAGCGCTAGCGACTCGCTCATTGAGCACGGCCAGTATGTGCTCTCTCACTGGATGGCCAAGAGCCCTGATCAAGCGCCGGTCGAAGAACGTCTTGAGCTCATCCCATTCGCTCAGCTCTTGCATCGACTTACCTGACTTCATGGGTCCCCCCTTGCTCGATGACGCAGCCACGATAGATCTTCCCTTAGCGACAAATTTGCCGAAATAGCAGAAGATCAGTATTAATTGAAACTAATTTGAGCAATACGGCGGTCTCACGCTTATCCCCAAAAAGGAGGTGGGCAGATGCAACGACCGCGATTGAAGCGCACCACCCAGCAAATGGAAGCGCCCAACGGCGACCTTTACCTGCTTCGGCCAAGCGCCGGGGCGGACGTTCATATCGAGGATCCAGACTCAGAGGGAAGGCGCCTGCTTGCCGCATTGGACGGCAAACGGACGGAAGCGGAGTTGATCGAGGAGTTCGGCGCCGAGGAGGTAGGCGACCTGCTCGCCCAATTCGAGGAGCTAGGCGTGGTCGAGGACGCCGCGGACGACGATCGCATCTCCGCCCCCATAATGGAACGGCTCGATCGACAGCTGCGTTATTTCAGCGACATTACGGACGGGCCAACCGCCTCCGAATGCCAGGAGCGACTCGAAAAAGCCCGGATTGCCGTGCTGGGGGTGGGCGGCCTCGGTGGCTGGGCGGCCCTGAACATCGCTTGCTGCGGGATCGGCGAGCTGTTGCTGCTCGATTTCGACCGGGTCGAGCTGAGCAACCTCAATCGTCAGGTGCTCTACTCAGAGGCGGATATTGGCCGCTTTAAGGCCGAGGCTGCAGCGGAACGATTGAGCGGCTTCAACTCCTCGATACGAATCGAGCCACGCGTGCAGAAGCTCGATAGCGAAGCGGCGGTTGCCGAGACGATCGCCGGTTATGACCTCGTCATCGATGCCTGTGACTGGCCAGCACACGACATCGAGCGTTGGATCAATGCCGCTTGCTTCAAAGCCCGAACCCCATTCGTTGCGATGAGCCACTTTCCGCCGGTCGCCCGGGTCGGCCCCTTCTACGTGCCAGGAGTAACCGGTTGCTTCGTATGTCAGGAGATCGGCTACCGGCGCAGCTTCCCGCTCTATGACATCGCGGTGAATCAGCAGCGAGGAAAAGTCTCCCCCGCAGCGACGCTCGGCCCGGCTTGTGGCTTGATCGGCGGACAAATTGGCCTCGATGTCATGCACTACCTAACGGGCTTGGCGCCCCCGTCAACCCTCGGCGTCGGCCATATCTATGACCTGCGCACGATGGCGGTCGATCGCGAGCCAGTCGTTCCTGACCCCGACTGCCCGGTATGTGGCCACATCCAGCTTTCCTCCGATAAAGAGCTCCAAGAAATGACGCCGGGATAAGGCGGCTGACGTATCTACGCCTGTTTCGCTCTGCTCGCGCGCAAGGCGACAGGGATGAAAAAGAGCGTTAGCCAGCAGTAGGTCGCCGCTTCCGGGCTAATCAGAAAGGCAACTCCGATCGAGATGGCGAAGACCGCGGCGACCATGAGGGCGGACCTGCGGCCAGCCGCTTCGTCCTCCACCGAGGAGGGGCGGGTCAGCCCCGCCCGGCGCGCATCGACAAAGAGCAGCGTGCCGGCGAGGATCACGCCGATCAAATTGACCGCGTAGAGAACGATCGCCGCCTCTTGGCCGCCGTGGTCGCCGAGCACCTGGCTGCTGAAGGGGATCATCACGATCCAAGCGAGATAGAAGAGGTTGAGCGCGATCAGGCGCGAGTCGAAGCCGGTGACGTCGCCGAAGAAGCGGTGATGCACCACCCAGAAGCGACCGATCACCGCGAAGCTGATCGCATAGGCGAAGAGGTCGTGGCGCTCTGTCCAGAGTTCCGTCCAGAGGGCGTCCCCCGAGATGCCTTTGGGCACATCGAACTGCAGCACCAGCAGCGTGATGGCGATCGCGAAGACCCCGTCGCTGAAGGCGACGATGCGCGAGAACTCGATCTCGTTCTCTTCCCGCTGCTTGGCTTCCTGCGCCCTGGACACAGTCGGCATAATGGACACCCCCGCCGACGTAGCTCAGTTGGTAGAGCACTTCACTCGTAATGAAGGGGTCCCCGGTTCAAATCCGGGCGTCGGCTTCCCATTCAGGGCAATGCGGCGCGTCGGCTCGAAGCTGGAGCGAGCCTGGACGCCGGAAGGGTTGTCTGCGAGGCACGCATCCGGCGCATGGCCTGAATGGTGCGGGCAAGGGACGGTCCCGTTCGCGCGTTCGGCGCCAACGCCCCTCTCTTTCGCTCCCGCAGCATGGTGCAGAAGTACCCCCCGCGGTACTTCTGCAAACTGAGCCGCAGTGCCTCGCGAAGTTGGGCGCCTACACGATCAGTTTGGATCAGGAAATTGATCGAATGCCCTTCTCGTTTTTGCCGCTGGCCGAGGGGTACCGACGATCAGGACCTTGAACGAGCTGGGGCAACAAGGAGAAGAGAACAGCGTCCGTATCGAGCGGCGGGCGACCGCGGCGAACCTTGCGCTGATCCGGCGGGACGTAGCTGAGGAAGCGAGTCGGCTTGGGATGGCCGAGGGACGCCTGGCCGATCTGAAGACGATCGTCTCGGAGGCTTGTACCAACGTGGTTCGCCACGCCTATGGTGAAGACGCAGGCAGTGGCTCAGTCGAGGTGGAGCTGATCCCCAAAGACCGAAACCTGACGGTCATCATTCGGGACTGGGGCACGGGCATCTGCCCTCAACCGGAGGCAGTCATTCCGAGCCTTCGGATGGGTCTGCCATTGATCGGGGCGCTCTCCTACCGCTTTCGCCTCTTGAGCGAACTCAATGTAGGCACCGTGCTCGAAGTCGATCTGCCGCTGCGTGCATAACAATCTAGCTCTGCGTTAGAGACGCGCTAGCGCGGTAGCGTCGCCAGCGCTGACGAACTCAGACGCCGCGAAGCCCCCTGCAAGAGCCTCCTCGACGCTGGCATAGACGAGACCAGCGTGGTCAAGCCCGGTGACCGTGAGGATCCTGCTCACCTGACGCGAAGGACCGCAGACTAGAAGTCGTCGGCCTCGGCTTGCCAACTGCTTGTGAGCGAAGATGATCGCCGCGATCCCAGTTGAGTCGATGAAGTCGCAGCGCTCGAGACAGACGAAGACATCGACATCGTCGTTGGCGGCGGCATCGAGCCGTTGCCGAAGCTGATCGGCGACGGATAGATCCAACTCGCCTTCCACTCTCACTTCGCGGCGCCTGGCGTCGAGGTCTACCTCACGGATGGCAAACGCGCGCATTTGCATCGCTGGATGTGCTGACAAGAGAAACCTCCTGATCGACTTATTTGCGAAGGAGGCCCGCCAACCGGCCGCTGTGGCCGGATCACTTGTCTCGATGTTGCGTGAGGAGCTTCGGCGCGTGTCCGCTGCGTCCCGACCTTCAGAGTAGCGAAGTTCCGCTTGAGCGACTCGGGCTTGTGGAAGACTTCCGTCCGTGGAAACCGAATCCCACGGGCATCTCGAGCACCGGGCGGCCATCTCCCGGGAGATCGTCGTCCTGCTCAAGGATTTGACAGGCCGCGGCCCAACCAAGGCCAAGGCCTACATTCACGACGATTGCGTCGTCCTGCTTCTGCGCGAGGGCCATACGCGAAGCGAGGCGACGATGTTCGCGGCCGGCGGCAGCCGCGGGGTTGCGCAAGGGCGCGTTGACATGTCGGAGACGATTCGCGACCAGCTGATCGAGGTGATCGAGCGCCATACGAGCCGCGATGTCGTTGGCTTCATGTCCAGCAGTCAGCAGGAACCGGACCTTCTCTCCTTCGTCTTCGTGCTCGAGACCTCCCCGCTGGAGCCGGGCGAGGAAGACGGAAGCGACTTGGGCTGAATCCGGGCGACCTCGCCGCGGTGACCGTCACCTGACAGCCTGCCCCGAAGGGGCCAAGGACCCGTCGCCCACGCTCTCTAATCAAAAACTGAACTCCGGTCCTCGACTTAGCTCCCCGTCCCGCGGTCCGGCGAGCTCTCGCTCAAAGCTACCCCATATACGCCGCGGCATTCAGGCGGTCGCGCGTACCGCGACCTCGTACCTGCCGACCGAGGTGCGCTGGCCGGGAGTGTCGTCAGCGGGCATCGCGCTCAAAGTGGCGTCGCCGCGGTTGTAGTCATCCTCGTTGTCGAAGAAGAGAATCACCGTCGCCTGTTCCGCCCCGGCGTCGTAGAGCAGGACGATCTCGGTCGCCGGGACGTCGTCCGGGCGCCCCTCGTTCATCCGCTGCTTCATCTCCTCGACCCGCTCTTGACTGACTCCGTCAAACGAGACAACGCGTGCCAGTGCCATAGCTCCTCCGTTCCTGGGTTTAACCCTCTCGATCGAGGGTCTCACTGACAGACCAGTCGCGCCACTTTTTTTCTATCCGCTGAAAGCCGGGACCAGGCGAAAGCGCAGCAGGGAGCTGGTCGCTTGGGTGAGGAGCGCCACCGCGAGCGCCAGGCCGAAGGCTGGCGCAATCGCCAGTGAGGGCAGCGCGATCGCGAGGACGAAGCAGAAGGTGGCGAAGCCGTAGAAGCCGAAGAGGAAGTTGCGCAGGAGCAGCTCGAGCTGAGCGGTGCCGCTGTGGGCGTGGGTGAAGACGGCGAGGACGCTGGTGATGATCGGGAACGGCGCCAGCAGGCCGCTCAGCTTGGCCCCGAGGGCTCCGGACAGGGCGGTGATGAGCAGGACGAGGACGAGCGCGCCGAGGGCCCGTGCCGGCAGGTCCCAGCTGGGTGGGGGCGCCGCGGGCGGCAGGGGTGAGCCCGGCGTGGGCAGGAGGACGATGCCGCCGGCGAAGCAGGCGCCGACGAACAGGAGTGAGATCCCGGGCGGAGGCGTGATGAGGCTCAGCAGGGCGATCCCGACCAGGAAGGCCATCCAGCCACAGAGCACGCTCGCCAGTGGCCCGGCCGCCCGCGCCACCCGGCCATAGGTCACCACGAACGCGGTCAGGGCGGCGAGGGCGAGCAGCGTCCCGGCCGCCGATTCGGCGCCGAAGGAACGCCCGTGAATGAGAGTGAGGGCGAGCAGGATCGGGCCGGCGACGACCGGCAGTCCGCCGAGAACACCGGCGACGCCCATTCCCCAGCGACGACCGGCCAGGGAGACGCCGACCACGCAGAGCGGGGCGAGGAAGACCTTTACGGCGAAGAGCATCATCCGAGCGGAAACACTGCCAGCTCAAGGCTGGTTGATCTTGTCCGCCCCCTCGGCGAGCGAGGTCGTTGGCTCGACTTGCCAGGCCTCCAGCCCAGGCGACGCGACGATCGCTTCGATCAGCTCGGTGCTGCCGCCCACCAGGGTCGAGTCGAAATCGACCTCGCTGACGACGAGCCAGGAATGATCCTCGGGCCAGATTAGATTCGGTGAACCCCGAGAAGGCGCCAACAGCGCGGCGCGCTCATCGTCCGAGATTGGCTTCGACCCATCCTTCACGAACTCGAAGGCGACCGAACCTCGGGGCTCTTCGACGATCTGATCGACCGCCGCAAGCGGCCCTTCGAGGATGATGTGATCGCGACCCAAAGGAAGCCTTAGCAAGGGATGCCCTCGCAGCTCGCTCTTGCTGAAAGAGTCTTCCCAGCACTGGATCACGCAGAGGCCAAAGAGGCAATGCGCGGGATCGTCGGTATGTACGGCGAGGACTTCGCAAAGCAAGTCGAGGATCGAGACATCCAGCATTCCTGTGTTCGGCTCCTGGCCGGGCCACTTGGAAGTGCTTAGGTCGCCGTAGGTGGGCAGTCCGACGATTGCGTGCCACTGCATTTCATGGTGTGGGGTCGTGCCGCAGAATTTTGCGACCTCCTCCCACGTGACCGGGTTCCACTCCGAGTCAGAGGCCGGGTGAAAGACACGCGCGTAAGACTCAAAAACCTCCGGGATTTGCAGCGTTACCGCTCCGAACTCGCCGCCCAGGCCGGGCTCGATCCAAGCCCCCGCCTGAGCCCCATCAACCAGCTTTAGATCGTCCGCCTGCACGCACCGAATCTAGCGACGCGGCGTGCGGGCGATGCGGTCGAGCTCGGCCAGGTCGGCCTCGCTCGGCTGCCACTCGATCGTCTTGACGTTGGTGGCGATCTGCTCGGGCTTGGTGGCGCCGGCGATCACGGAGGCGACGGCGGGTTGGGCCGCGAGGCCGGCGATCGCGACGTCGAGGACGCCGATGCCCCGCTCCTCGGCAAAGCCTTCGAGCGCCTCGACGGTGTCGAACTGGGCGTCGCTGCCGGCTGCTGCGCGGGCGGAGAGGCGGGCGCCCTCGGGGCCTGCCTCGTCGCGGCGGTACTTGCCTGTGAGCAGGCCACTGGCAAGCGGGAAGAAAGGGAGGATCGAGACGCCCAGGCGCTCACAGGCGGGGGCGACCTCGGCCTCGATCTCGCGTTCGAGCAAGCTGTACTCGTTCTGCAGGGTGACGAAGCTGGCAAGGCCGCGCTCGCGTGAGATTCGGTCGGCGTCTTCCAGTTCGGCGGCGCTGAAATTGGAGCAACCGATCGCGGTGACGACCCCTTCGCGCATCAGCTCGTCGAGAGCGGCGAGCGTCTCCTCCAGCGGCGTCACCCCGTCCGGCTCGTGGTACTGGTAGAGGTCGATTCGCTCGACCCGCAGCCGCCGCAGCGATTCCTCGATCGCCCAGCGAATGTACTCGCGCGAGCCGCGCGCGACCTCGGGCGCCCCCTCCGGTGGGCCCATGCCGAACTTCGTCGCCAGCACGTACTCGTCGCGGCGGCCCTCCAGCACCTCGCCCATCAGGCGCTCGCTGTCGGTGCCGCCGTAGATGTCGGCGGTGTCGAAGAAGTTGATCCCCGCGTCGAGCGCCGCCTCGAGCACGGCGGCGGTGCCGTCGAGGTCGAGCCGTTTGCCGAAGTTGTTGCAGCCGAGGCCGACGACGGAGACCTCGAGCGTGGAGTCGCCGAGGCGTCGCTGCGGCAGCTCAGCCATCGCCCTCCGGCCAACGCTCGGCGACGAGCTCGCCGTCGCCGCCCTCGGGCTTCGTCCCACCGATGGCGATCACCTCGAGCCCGCCTGGGCCCGACTCGAAGCCACGCACGACGTGGGGGGCGACGCGCACCACGTCCCACTGGCGCAGCTCAACAACCTCGTCGTCGAGCTTGATCCGGCCCGAGCCGCCGACGACGACGTAGGCCTCCTCCTGCACCTCGTGCCGGTGGCCGCTGGTGACCTTGCGGTCAGGCGCGTAACGGAAATGGCTGATCCCGAGCTGCTCGGACTCGATGGCCTTGCGGGCGAAGCGACCTTCGATCCCCTCGACGCCGGTCGAGTCGTCGATCTCCATCAGGTTCTTGACTGCGTAGTCGCTCATCGGACCACCCTAGAGAGTGGCGATGCTCGGCTTCGCTGCCCGGGCGGTTGAGTCCAATCTCGACTCGATCGCCTCGGCGTAGGCGCCGTGGGTCGTGGCCCGCGGCTTCGAGGCAGCGATCCCATAGCCCTCGGCCATCGCCCGCGCCAGGGTCGTTTTGAAAGTCTTGCCGTGCCAGGCGTGGGCCTCCGCCGCGCGGCCAACGTGCAGGTGGACGAGCTCGTGGAGCAGCGTCTCGAGGACGTCGCCGGTACGGATCCCCGGGTAGGCGGTGACCGAGAGGCGGAACTGGGCGGGCACCGCAAAGCCGAGCCGGTTCGGGCGACGGCGGGCGCGGCGCACCTTCAGCTCGGGCTCGCGCGCGGCCAACGGGCCGTCGGCGAAAACGGCCAGCTTGCGCAGCCGTGTCATCTCGTCACGAAGGTCGATCCCCGCGACCTGGAAGTAAGAGGGGTGGCGCCTCAGGTGCTTTGACCGTCGAACTTGTAGCCGACGCCGCGCACGGTGACGACCAGTTCAGGGCGCTGGGGGTCGCGCTCGACCTTCTGGCGCAGGTTGGAGATGTGGACGTCGCAGGCGCGCTCGTCGCCGTCGAACTCGGTCTGCCAGAGCTCCTCCATGATCTGGCGGCGGGGGAAGACCTCGCCCGGCCGGCCGACCAGGAGGCGCAGCAGCTGGAACTCGGAGCGAGTGAGGCTGACCACTTCCCCTCGGACGGTGGCGACGTGGCGGACGAGGTCGATCGCCACCGGCCCTGCTTCGATCTTCACCGCCTGGTTGAGCGGTCCACGGTCGAGCTCGCGGCGACGCAGCTGGGCGTGGACGCGGCCGAGCAGCTCGCGGACCGAGAAGGGCTTGGTGACGTAGTCGTCTGCGCCGACCTCGAGCCCGACGACCTTGTCCAGCTCGGCGTCCTTGGCGGTGAGGACGATGATCGGCACGGCGCTGCGCGAGCGCACGTCGCGGCAGATGTCGAGCCCGCTCGGCCCCGGCATCATGATGTCGAGGATCAGCAGGTCGTAGTAGACGGCTTCGCCGGAGAGCTTGGTCGTCGCCTCGTCGCCGTCGGCGGCAACGTCGACGTCGAAGCCATCCTGGGCCAGCGCGTAGCCAACCGACTCGCGCACCGAGGGCTCGTCGTCAACCACGAGGATGCGTCCGCTGCTCATCCTTAGGCCACCGGGGTCGGGCTCGGTTGTGCGATCGGCAGGCGGACCCAGAAGGTGCTCCCCTCGCCCTCGACCGATTTGGCGCCGATCTCCCCGCCCATCACGTCGACCATGCGACGGGCGATCGCCAGGCCAAGGCCGAAGCCCTCCTGCTTGCGGGTCTCGCTGCGGCGGTAAAAGCGTTCGAAGACGCGCTCGACCTCCGCGGCCGGGATGCCTGTGCCTGTGTCAGTTACCTCCAAGATCACGTCGCTCTCGCCATCGCGGCGGCCGCGTACGGTAACGGCGCCGGGGGGTGGCGTGTTCTTGAAGGCATTGGTGAGCAAGCCGATCATCACCTGACGCAGCAGCGTCGGGTCCGCCTTGGCGGCGAGATCGGGCTCTACCTCGACGTAGAGGTCGACGTGTTTACGCGGCTCGACCGCGGCGACGACGTCGCGGATCGCGATCGGCACGTCGACCACCTCGGTCTCCCCCGCCCCCAGCGACTCGACCCGGGCCAGCGTCAGCAGCGCCTGAGTGAGGCGGCTCATCCGGTCGGCGTCCTCGGCAAGGCGGTTGAGGAAGTGATCGCGCGCCTGCGGGTCGTCCTTGGCGCCGTGCTGGAGGACCTCGATCGAGCCGGAGATGCCGGCCAGCGGGTTGCGCAGCTCGTGGGCAGCGTTGGAGACGAAGTCGGCTTCGGCGAACTCGCGGCGCGCCTCTTCGGTGCGATCGCGAACCACGGCGAGCACCGCTCGCTCGCCCGGCAGAGAGCGGGCCTGCATCGCGTAGGCGCGGTCGCCGATGCGCAGCGCCGGGTGAGCGGCAAAGCCGACTTCCGCGGTGCGCTTGAGCGTCGGCCGCAGCGCCTCCGAGGGCTGGCCCTCTTCGAGCAGGTCAGCGGCGGCGCTGTTGGAGAAGCGCACCGAACCCTCGTCGTCGACCACCATCACGGCATCAGTGAGGCCATCGAAGATCGCCTCCAGCTTGTTGCGATCGGCGGTGAGCACGCCGAAGCTCTCCTTCAGCGAAGCCCGCATCGAGTCGAGCGCGCGGGCGAGTTCGCCGATCTCGTCGCGGGCGCCGACCCGAAGCGGCACGTCGAAGGAGCCCGCCGCCATTTCGTTCGCGGCCTGGGCGAGCCGGGAGACGCGGTGGGTGATCGCGACCGCGATCAGGAAACCGGCGAGCACGCCGATCAGGACCGCCACCAGCAGCGCCTGCCGGTTGTCGCCGAAGAGATAGACGGCAAACGCCGTGATCAGCGAGACCGCGGCGAAGGCGCCGGCCAGCCAAAGTCGCATGCCGATACGTCGCATGAGGTGTTACTAACACAAACGCCTAAGCCGCTTGTCGCGGGTAGGGCCGGGCAGCGTGGGAGAATCGGCTTTCGATGAGGACGCTTGTGTTCATTCCCGCCTGGAACGAGGAGGACTCGGTCGCGGCCGTGATCGCGGATGTGCGCGAGTGCCTGCCGAAGGCCGACCTGCTCGTGATCGACGACGGCTCGACCGACGCGACCGCGGAGCGGGCAAGCGAGGCGGGCGCGCTGGTCGCCTCGCTCCCCTTCAACCAGGGCCTCGGCGCCGCCCTGCAGACGGGCTACCTCTACGCGCTGCGCGAGGGATATGAGGCCTGCGCCCACCTCGACGCCGACGGCCAGCACCCACCGCGCGAGGTCGCTCGCCTGCTGGAGGAGATCCACAACGACCGCGCCGATCTGGTGATCGGTTCGCGCTACCGCGACCCAGGAACCGCGGAGAGCGACGACTACAAGCCGACCCTCTCGCGCCGCATCGGCACCGGCGTCTTCCGCTTCTTCCTCACCCTGGCCACCCGCCAGCGCTTCACCGACACGACCAGCGGCATGCGCGCCGCCAACCGCCGGGTGATGAAGCTGTTCAGCGAGCACTACTCGCCCGACTTCGCCGAGATCGAGTCGCTGCAGCTGGCGGTGCGCGAGGGCCTGCGGGTTGAGGAGCTACCGGTGCGGATGCTGGAGCGAGCAGGCGGCAGCTCCTTCCTGACGCCGCTGCGCTCGGCCTTCTTCATCTTCAAGGGGATGATCGTGCTCTTGGTCGGCCAGTTCCGGCCGCGCCAAGCGGAGATCGGGGAGCAGTGAACGGCCTGCTGACCCTGGAGGCGAGCGCAAGCCCCAAGGTCCACCTCACCTCGCAGACGCGGATCATCGCCGCGATCCTGGCGATCGCCTTCATGGGCCTGGTCCTCGAGATGATTCGGCGGGACAAGCTGCAGGAGCGATTCAGCGTCGTCTGGTTCGTCGCCGGCCTGGGGATGCTGATCGGCGCCGCCTTCCCCCGCCTGCTCGAGCTGGTCGCCGATGCGATGGGCGTGCGTGACACCAACGTCGCCCTCTTCTCGATCGTGCTGCTCTTCCTGCTCGGCCTGGCGCTCAACTTCAGCGTGACGATGTCTCGTCAGGCGGCGCAGATCACCCGCCTCGCTCAGGAGCGGGCGCTGGAAAAGGCGCGACAGCAGCAGGCGGGCTCAGGCGAAAACGGCGGTGAGCCGAAACGCGAGCGCCTCGAGAGCTAGCTCCTCGGAGACGTTTAGGTCGAGGCGCCGACGCGTGTCCTCGACCAGCTCGGCGGCGCGGCGCGGGCGGGCGGGATCGAGCGAGGCGGAACGGGACTTGAGGTCATCGATGCGGTCGCGGTTGAAGACGACCTCCTCGGCCCCGGCGGCCGTCGCGGCGAGGTCGCGGTGCCAGCTGGCGAAGAGCTCAAGCGCGAGGTCGAGCGTCTTGGTGCGGCGGCGGCGACCGGCGCGTTTGGCTTCGTCGGTGATGTCGCGAGCGCTGCGCTTGACGCCCGCCTCGGCTTCCTCCTCGAGGCGCCCGCGCGTCTCCGCTTCGGCCTCCTCGCCTTCGGCCTCGGCGGCCTTCAGCACTCCCGACCAGTCCTGGTCGAGCCGCAAGGCGGCGCTGCGCAGGGCACGGCCGTGCTCGGAGAGCAGATAGCGGGCGCGGTCGACGTCGCCGCCTGAAAGGCGCGCCGCCGCCGCCAGCTCGCCGGGCTCCCCTTCACCGAGCTCCGCTTCGATCGCCTCCGCGGGCAGCGGGGCGAAGTCGATCGGCTGGCAGCGAGAGGCGATCGTCTCCAGCAGCAGCGCCGGTTCGGAGCTGAGCAGGACGATGTGGACGAAGTCGGGCGGCTCCTCGAGCGTCTTCAGCAGCGCATTTTGGCTCTCGTCGCGCATGCACTCGGCCGCCTCGATTACGAAGACGCGCTTCTCACCCTCGAAGGGGCGATAGGAAGCAGCGCGAATGACGCGCTCGCGCACCTCCTCGACCATGTGCTGGGCGCCGCGCGGCCGCAGCCAGACGAGATCCGGATGCGGCGAAGGGTCGATCAGGGCGCGACGGCGGGCGTCCTCGGGGTCGGGGGCCTCAGCGGCAAGGATCTCGGCGGCGAAGGCGCGAGCGACCGCTGCCTTGCCCGCCCCCCGGGGTCCGCGGAACAGGTACGCGTGGCTGGGCCCTGACGCAAGCGCCGCGCTCAGTGCCACCCGAGCTCGGGACTGATGGGTGGTGGTGTCTGTCAGGGAGTTCATCCGCATCTCCCGCGGGTGGCGTGGTGGCGGGGGTCCCCCATAGCGGAGGGCGCCAAAGGCGTCCGAGCACATGGGGGAGGGCCGCCACGACAGGACCCGCGGTCAGTGCGCATGGTCCCTAACAGCAGCCATCACCCGCTCGTGGACCTCCTCGACGCTGCCGTCACCCTCGACGACCACAACCCGGTCCGAGGCGATCTTGGCGATTTCCTCGTAGGCGGTGGCGACGGCGCGCTGCAGCTCAAGGCCCTCGGACTCGAAGCGGTCGGTGCCCTCGGCGCGGGCGAGGCCGGCCTCCGGGTCGACTCGCAGCAGGATCGTCAGGTCGGGCCAGAGGCCGTCGCTGGCGTTGTCGGTGAGCGAGATCGTCTCCCCCACCCCGAGCCCCCGCGCCGCCCCTTGGTAGGCGACGCTGGAGTCGGCAAAGCGGTCGGCGACGACGTGATGTCCCGCCTCCAAGGCCGGCCGGATCACCCGCGCGGTGAGATCAGCGCGGGCGGCGAGAAAGAGCAGCAGCTCGGCGAAAGGATCGAGCTCGACGGCCGGATCGGCAAGCAGCTCGCGGATCCGCTCCGCGGCCTCAGTCCCCCCCGGCTCGCGGATCAGCAGCGTCTCGGGGCCGAGCTTCTCGGCCAGCAGCTTCGCCTGCGTCGACTTGCCGGAGCCGTCGATGCCCTCCAGCGAGATGAACAACTAGGCGACCCTCAGCCTTTGGCGGCGGCCTTGGCGCGTTTGCGGCCGCGCGTGGCCGTGTCGGCTTTGCTCGTCGCGACCTTGGCTTTTTTGGCTTTTGCTGGGACTTTTTCCTCGTCGCCCTCGGGCAGCGGCTGCTTCGCCATCGCTTCTTTGGCCGCTTTCGCCGCTTCGCGCTCGGCGCGGCGCTTCTTCATCTCCTGCATCGACTCGCAGTCGTCGTTGAGGCAGAGATTCCAGGGACGACCGCGCCACGGCTGCACTTTCAGCCGCGGCGTCTCGCCGCAGACAGAGCAGCGTTCCTCGAGCTTGAAGACGTCGCCGCGCTGGGGCAGCGGGAAGGTCTGATCGCAGGACTCGGGATCGTCGAGGACCCAGCCGCTGCAGCCGACGAAGCGCTTGCCCGACTTTTTCGCCCGAATCACGCGCAGCATGTTGGGCGAGCCGTCCTCCTTCTTGCGTCCGGCCTCTTCGCAGACCTTGCAGGGCCCGAGGATGCGGTCCTCGTCCATGCCCTTCCAGACGACTTTGGCCAGGTCTTCGCGGCTCTCGTCGATCTCGGACCAGGTCTTGTGCAGCAGTTCGCGGCTGTCGCCGACGACGTTGTCCTTGCTCATCTCGCCGGCGGCGATGCGGTCCATCTCCGCCTCGAGCTGAGCGGTCATCTCCGGCGTCGCCATCCGCGGCACGTATTTCTTGAACGCCTCGTACATCGCGATCCCGGTCTCGGTCGGGATCGGCGGGTTGCTGTAGACGTAGCCGCGGTCGAAGAGCTTCTTGATGATGTCGGCGCGGGTCGCCTTGGTGCCGAGGCCGCGCTCCTCCATCATCTCGACCAGCTTGGCCTGCGAGATGCGCCCCGGCGGCTGGGTCTCCTTATCGACGATCCAGGGATCGCCGTCGAGCTGCAGCGTCTGGCCCTCCTGCAGAGCCGGTATCTCCTCGTCGGAGGAGCGAGCGTAGGTGTAGATGCCGGCGAAGCCCGGGTCGACGACGACCGAGCCGCGGACGAAGTAGGTCTGGTCGCCGGCGCTGATGTCGGCGCGGGTCGACTCGGTGATCATCGGCGGGCTGAAGGTGGCGAGGAAGCGGCGCACGACAAGTTCGTAGACGCGCTTCTTGGGGCCGTCGCCGAGGGCGCCCGGGTGGATCGCCTGGGTCGGGTAGATCGGCGGGTGGTCGGTCGTCTCTTTTTTGCCCCGGGTCGGTTTGAGCTCACCGTCGAGCAGGCCCGAGGCGGCCGAGAACTCCTTGACTTTGACCAGCGAGGTGACCAGCTCGCGCAGCGGCAGCGAGGACGGGTAGACCGTGTTGTCGGTACGCGGGTAGGAGATGAAGCCGTCCATGTAGAGGTCCTCGGCGAGGCGCATCGCGCTCGACGGGGTGATGCCGAGGCGGCTGGAGGCATCGGTGGTGAAGGCCGTGGTGTTGTAGGGGGTCGGCGGCTTGCGCGTGTTTTTGCGCGCCGTCACCGACTTGACCGTGCCTGGGCCCGCGGTGCCGGCAAACGCCGCGTCGGCCTCGGCCTTCTCCCAGAACTTGTCGGTCTCGTGGTGGGTCTCGAAGCTGCCATCGGGGTGCTCGAACTTGGCGAACAGTTCCCAGAATGGTTTGGCGACGTGGGCGCGACGCTCCATCTCGCGCTCGACGATCAGGCCCAGGGTCGGGCTCTGCACGCGGCCGACCGAGAGGAAGTTGGAGCCGAAGCGGCGGGTGGAGAGCGAGACCGCGCGGGTCAGCGTCGCGCCCCAGAGCAGGTCGATGTCCTGGCGGGCGGCGCCGGCGTTGGCGAGCGGGTAGGAGAGCTCATCGAGCTCGTTGAAGGCGCGTTCGATCTCTTCTTTGGTCAGCGCCGAGTAGCGGGCACGCTGGATCCGCAGCGTGCCGGCCTTGGTTTCTTCGCGGTTGCCGAGAGTCGGGTTGGCGTCGAGCATCTCCTCCAGCGCCTCGAGGCCAATCAGCTCGCCCTCGCGGTCGAAGTCGGTCGCGATCACCAGCTCGTCGGCCTCTTTCGCCACCTTGCGGATCGCCTTGACCACGTTCTTGTCGGTCGGCTCCTTGATCAGCTCGGCGTCGATCAGGTCGTGCAGGTCGGTTTTCTGCCAGTTCGAGTAGCCCTCGGGGAAGGCCGGGCCGAGCACATGGCCCTTGAGGCCGATCGTGCGGTGATCGTTGCCGGCATCGTCAGTCCACGTGTAATACGGGACTTTGAAGGTTTTGTCGGTGCTCGCGGTGCCCTTGCTGAGGTAGGTCGCGATCTTCTCGGCGCTGTTGTTCTTCTCGGTGACGATTAGTCGCATCGGGCGGCGAGGGTAGCAGGGGCGCTCGGCGAGACTCCAGAGCCGAACGTCGAAGCTCACCCCTACAGATTTGCCGGTGACCTGCCGATCAGGGCAGCAATGGCCATAGGATCGCGACCCCAATGAAGGCACTTGTGACAGGCGGAGCCGGCTTCATCGGCTCGAATCTGACCGACGCGCTGCTGGCGCGCGGCGACGAGGTGATCGTCGTCGATGACCTCTCGACCGGGCGCCGCGAGAACCTCGAGCCGGGGCTCGCCAACGGCGCCACCCTGGTCGAGGCCGACATCCGCGACCGCGAGGCGCTGGAAGAGCTGTTCGGGCGCGAGCGACCCGAGGTGATCTTCCACCTGGCCGCCCAGATCGACGTGCGCAAGTCGATCGCCGACCCCGCCTTCGACGCCTCGATCAACGTCGGCGGCACCGCCAACGTGCTCGAGGCCGCACGCGTGGCCGAGTCCCGCCGCGTCGTCTTCAGCTCCACCGGCGGCGCGATCTACGGCGAGGGCGACGGACAGCAGCTGCCGCTGGCCGAGGACGCGCCACTGGCTCCCGAGGCCCCATACGGCCAGAGCAAGTTCGCCGGCGAGGGCTACCTGGCGCTTTACGAGCGCCTCTACGGACTTTCCAGCGTGCCGCTGCGACTCGGCAACGTCTACGGCCCGCGCCAGGACCCTCTCGGCGAGGCCGGCGTGATCGCGATCTTCTGCGGCAAGCTGCGCGAAGGCGGGCGACCGACCGTCTTCGGGGATGGCAAGCAGACCCGCGACTACATATATGTAGGCGACGTGGTCTCAGCCATGCTGGCCGCCGCCGACGCCGAGACGACGGGGCCGATCAACGTCGGCACCGGGATCGAGACCGACGTGCTGGAGCTGGTCAGCGCGCTTGGCGAGCTGGGCGGCAACGGCGGCTTCGAGCCCGAGTTCGCACCGCCCCGCACCGGCGAGGTGCAGCGGATCTCGATCGACCCGGGCCGCGCCGAGCGCGAGCTCGGCTGGCGGGCCGAGATGGGCCTCGCCGAGGGCCTGCGCGTCACCCTCGACTCGATCTAGCCTCGACCGGGGCCGACGGGCCTCAAACGTGACATATCGACACGCTTTCGGCCCGTCGGCGGGCAGTTGGGCTCGATCACTAGGCTTTGGGACATGCCCGCCCAGGCCTACGCCGGCAAGGAGTGCGTCTGTCAGTTGCGCAAGGGGATCTGCGACCAGTCCTGCGTGCGCGACATGCTGGAGACCCCCTTCTACATCGCCTGCCTGAAGCTGAAGGGGCGGCGCTGCGTGGTGGTCGGCGGCGGCGACATCGGCCTCGAGAAGGTCGAGGGGCTGCTCGCCTGCGACGCCAGCGTCACCCTGATTGCCCCCGTGGCTCACCCAGAGCTGGAGAGCCTCGCGGCGGAGGGCTCGATCGAGTGGGAGAAGCGCCCCTACGCCGGCGCCGCCGACCTCGAGGGCGTCTTCATGGTGATCGCCTCGACCGACGACACCGAGGTCAACATCAAGGTCTACGACGACGCCGAGAAGCGGGCGATGCTGGTCAACATCGTCGACGTGCCGCCGCTCTGCAACTTCATCCTGCCGGCGATCGTGCGCACCGGCCCGCTGGCGATCGCGATCTCCACCGCCGGTGCTTCCCCCGCCCTGGCGAAGCGGATGAAGCGCGAGATCTCCGACCTCTTCGGCGAGGAGTACGCGCGCCTGGCGGTGATCCTCAACGACGCTCGCGGCTGGGCCAAGGGGACGCTGCCGACCTATCAGGACCGCAAGGAGTTCTTCGAGGGGATCGTCAACGGCGACCCCGACCCGATCGAGCTGCTCGGCACCGGCCAGGAGACCGAGGTGCTGGCGCTGATCGAGGCGGCTAAAGAGCGCGCCGCCGCCGCTCTTGCCTGAGCTGAGGCTACTCGCCGCCGCAGGCTGAGACGCGGACGCGCTCCAGCGTCTCGCGCAACACGTCGGCTTCGTCGGAGCTGAGCTTGGAGGCGAAGCTGACTTTCAGCTCGGCGACGACGACCGGGCGCATCTCCTCGAGCAGATCGGAGCCGGCGGCGCAGAGAGTCGCGTAGCTGACGCGACGATCGGTCTCGCAGAAGGTCCGTTCCAGCAGGCCAGCTTTGACCAAGCGGTCGACCAGCTTGGTCAGGCCGCCGCGGGTGATCACCAGCGCCTCCGCCAGGTCCCCCATCTTCATCCGCTGCTCCGGGGCCTCAGCAATCGCTGCCAGGACCTCGTACCAGGGGAGCGGTGGGAAGTCGGCGGCGGCGAGAGCCTCCTGCAGCCGTCCCGTGATCGCTGCGTGGGTGCGAGCGAGCGCGCCCCAAGCGTCGCCGTGGGCGTTGCGCTTGGGCTTCGCCGCTGGGGTCGCTGTGGCCTGCGGGTTCATCGAATGCCATTGTCGCAGACGAACGTTGTCTTGACAATAGTTGACTAGCAAAGTGTTTCTGCTAAGATTGTTTCTGCGTCAATCATTGAAACGTCAACGAGCTACAGGAAGGACCGAGCGATGAGCACGCAGACCGTCAAGCAAGAGGTACCGGCAGGCACCTACTCGGTGGACCCCGTCCACTCCTCAGTCACCTTCGCGATCACCCACAACGGGGTCGCCACGTTCCGCAGCGGCTTCGCGGCTTACGAGGCACGACTTACGGGCGGCGAGGCACCGGCCCTAGAGGGCAGCGTCGACGTCGCCAGCATCAAGATCGACGAGGAGCAGCTCAAGGGCCACCTCCTCTCCCCCGATTTCTTCGACGCGAGCCGCTATCCGCAGCTCCGCTTCCGCTCCAGCGCGCTCGACGTTGCCGAGGACGGCAGCGCGACACTGCGCGGCGAGCTGGAGATCCGCGGTGAGACGCGCGAGGTCGAGGCGAGCGGCAAGTTCGGCCAGCTCGGCGCCGACCTCGCCGGCAACGCTCGGGTCGGGCTATCGGTGAGCGCCGAGGTCGACCGCCGCGACTTCGGCCTCGACTGGAACGCCGAGCTGCCGAGCGGCGGCGAGGTGCTCGACTACGCGGTCGCGATCAACGTCGAGCTCGAGCTGGTCGAGGAGGCCGAGTAGCGATGCGGGTGCTGGGCATATCCGGCAGCTTGCGACGTGGCTCGTTGAACAGCGCCCTGCTGCGGGCGGCCGCTGAGCGGCTGCCCGCCGGGGCAGAGCTGGTCGAGTTCGACCGCCTGCGCGAGATCCCGCCCTACGACGAGGACGTTGAAGTGGAGGGAACGCCGGCCGTGGTCGAGGAGCTGCGCCAGGCGGTGCGCGAGGCCGACGCGGTCCTGATCGCGACGCCCGAGTACAACCACTCGATCCCGGGCCAGCTCAAGAACGCCCTCGACTGGGTCTCCCGCCCAGCGGGCAAGAGCGCGCTCAACGGCACCCCGGCCGCCGCGATCGGCGCCTCGACCGGCATGTTCGGCGCGGTCTGGGCCCAGGCCGAGCTGCGCAAGGTCCTCGGCGCGCTCGGCGGCCGCGTGGTCGAGGCCGAGCTGCCGATCGGCCACGCGAGAGAGCAGCTCCACGGAGATCACCTGGAGCTTCGTCCCGAGCAAGCTGCGCAGCTCGAGAACATTCTCGCCGAGCTCATCTCCGAGGCTGAGATCGAGTCCGGGCTTGCCGTCGCGGTTTGAGCCGATCCCGGTAGGGGTGGAACGTCTTGTACTTTTTCGTCACCCTGGCAGCGGCGCCAGCCCACTGACTCTCCACCGAAAAAGTTAAGTGGAACCCCTACCGGGATCGGCCCTCAGCTCGCCGGCAGGGCGAAGAAGGCGATCGCGGCGAAATGGGCTGCGGCGGCCGCGATGACGAAGGCGTGGAAGATCTCGTGGTAGCCGAAGACGCGGGGGTTCGGGTTCGGGCGTTGGAGCGCGTAGACGACGGCGCCGGCGGTGTAGAGGAGACCGCCGGCGGCGACCAGGAGGGTGCCGGCGACGCCCATGTCGTCCCAAAGCTGGGGGAAGGCGACGACGGCGACCCAGCCGAGCGAGAGATAGATCAGGGCCGCCACCCACTTCGGGTGTTCGATCCAGACCATCTCGACCACGGCGCCGGCGATCGCGCCGATCCAGACGACGACGAGGATCGCATCGGCAAGCGGCCCGCTGAGAACGAGCAGGGCGAAGGGCGTGTAGGTGCCGGCGATGAGGAAGAAGATCATCGAGTGATCGAGGCGGCGCATCCAGCGGCGCACGCTGGGCCGCTTCCAGTTGACCCGGTGGTAGAGGGCGCTGGTGCCGAGCAGGGCCGAGAGGCTGACCGCGTAGATCGCCACCGCCAGCGTCGCCTTCGGCGTCTTCGCGGCGATGATCAGCGCGGCACCGAGGAAGAGCGAGATGAAGAAGGCCCACTCGTGCGAGACGCCGCGCAGCTTCGGCTTGACCACGGCAAGCGCCTCGGCTGCCGCTTCCTTGGCGGCGGTTGCCCGCTCGCCCATGATTTCCGCGCCCCCGCGGAGGTCCTCCACCATCACCAGGAAGAGTACCCGGAACTTTGTGCCGATATTGCGGAATTGCCACCATGTAGGAGCGGCACCAGGGGAAGGTCAATCGCCTTATTTGCGCCTTCTCACGCTTTTACCGTCCGGCCCTTGAGCAATCCTGCGGAGTTACCCCTAAAAGTCCCCGCGAGAGGAGAAGTTTGATGTCCAAGACCGCCGCCAGCACCGCCCAGAACGGTCTGCAGGGCCTCTCTATCGAGCGCCGATTTTCGACCGCGGGGATGCATCCTTTCGACCAGATCGAGTGGGAGACCCGCGATGCGGTGATCGGCAATCCCGAGAGCCCCGCCTTCGAGCAGCGCGGGGTCGAGTTCCCCAAGAGCTGGTCCCAGAACGCGACCAACATCGTCGCCCAGAAGTACTTCCGCGGGCAGCTCGGGACCGAGAAAAGGGAGTCCTCGGTCAAACAGATGATCGGCCGCGTCGCGGGGACGATCTCGGAGTGGGGCCGTACCGGGGGTTACTTCGCCTCAGCCGAGGACGCCGAGGCCTTCGAAGCCGAGTTGACCTCGATCCTGCTCAACCAGAAGGCGGCCTTCAACTCGCCGGTCTGGTTCAACGTCGGCTTCGAGGAGAAACCGCAGTGCTCGGCCTGCTTCATCCTCAGCGTCGAAGACAACATGGACTCGATCCTGGGCTGGAACACCAAGGAGGGCAAGATCTTCCGCGGCGGCTCCGGCTCGGGGATCAACCTCTCCAACATCCGCGGCTCGATGGAGCAGCTGGCCAAGGGCGGCACCGCCAGCGGGCCGGTCAGCTTCATGCGCGGCGCCGATTCCTGGGCGGGGACGATCAAGTCCGGCGGCAAGACGCGACGGGCGGCCAAGATGGTCGTGCTCGACGTCGACCACCCGGACATCGAGCACTTCATCTGGTGCAAGGCCGACGAGGAGAAGAAGGCCGAGGCGCTGCGCGACGCCGGCTTCGACATGTCGATCGACGGCGAGGGCTTTACCTCGATCCAGTACCAGAACGCCAACAACTCGGTGCGAGTAACCGACGACTTCATGGAGGCGGTCGAGGCCGGCGAGGACTGGGAGCTGACCGCGCGCACCGATGGCTCGACCGTGAAAACGCTCGACGCGCGCGAGCTGATGAACCAGATCGCCGACGCCGCCTGGCGCTGCGCCGATCCCGGCGTCCAGTACGACACGATCATCAACCGCTGGCACACCTGCCCGGAGTCGGGGCGGATCAACGCCTCCAACCCCTGCAGCGAGTACATGCACGTCGACGACTCGGCCTGCAACCTCGCCTCGCTCAACTTGATGAAGTTCCGCCGCGAGGACGGCAGCTTCGACGTCGCCGACTTCGAGCACGCGGTCGACATCGTCTTCCTCGCCCAGGAGATCGTCGTCGGCTTCTCCAGCTACCCGACCGAGGAGATCACCGAGAACGCCAACAAGTTCCGCCAGCTCGGCCTTGGCTACGCCAACCTCGGCGCCCTGCTGATGTCGGACGGCCTCCCCTACGACTCCGACACCGGCCGTAACGTCGCCGCCGCGATCACGGCGCTGATGACCGGCCGCGCCTACCGCCAGTCGGCGCTGATCGCCGCCGGCGCGACGGGCCCTTACGAGGAGTACGAGAAGAACCGCGCGCCGCACAACGGCGTGATGCGGATGCACCGCGACGCCTCCTACGACGTCGACCCGACCGGGATCAAGGGCGACCTGCTCGAGGCCGCGCAGCGAGCCTGGGACGAAGTGGTCGAGCTCGGCGAGGAGCACGGCTACCGCAACGCGCAGGCGACGGTGCTGGCGCCGACCGGCACGATCAGCTTCCTGATGGACTGCGACACGACCGGGATCGAGCCCGACTTCTCACTGGTCAAGTTCAAGGAGCTGGTCGGCGGCGGCCAGATGACGATCACCAACCGCTCGGTGCCGCTGGCACTGCGCACGCTCGGCTACTCGGAGGCGGAGATCGACCAGATCGACGCCCACATCACCGAGAAGAACACGATCGTCGGCGCCCCCGGGCTGAAGGACGAGCACCTGCCGGTCTTCGACGTCGCGGTCGGCGAGCGGGCGATCAGCCACACCGGCCACATCGACATGATGGCGGCGACGCAGCCGTTCATCTCCGGCGCGATCTCAAAGACGGTCAACCTGCCGCAGAGCGCCACGATCGAGGACATCGCCGACGCCTACACGCGCGGCTGGAAGGGCGGCCTCAAGGCGCTGGCGATCTACCGCGACGGCTCGAAGACGGCGCAGGCGCTACGCACCGACGCTCAGGATGAAAAGGAGGCCGAGGTCGAGGTCATGGCCGCGCCGGTGCGCAAGAAGATGCCGCGCGAGCGCGAGTCGATCACCCACAAGTTCTCGATCGCCGGCCACGAGGGCTACATCACCGCCGGCAAGTACGAGGACGGCTCGGTCGGCGAGATCTTCCTCACCGACATCGGCAAGGAGGGCTCGACGATGCGCGGGCTGCTCAACGCCTTCGCCACGGCGATCTCGCTCGGCCTCCAGTACGGCGTGCCGCTCGACGTCTTCGTGCGCAAGTTCAGCTACATGCGCTTCGAGCCGGAGGGCATCACCCAGAACCCGGAGATCCCCTTCGCCAAGTCGATGCCCGACTACATCATGCGCTGGCTGGCGAGCCGCTTCATCGAGGACGTCGAAGAGCTCGAGGACCTCGGCATCCTCACCCAGGAGGTGCGGGCGAAGAAGGATGCGGAGACGAGCCAGCTCGGCCTCGGCATCCCAACCGACACCGCGAGCCCGGCCAACGGCGGCGGCAACGGCAACGGGGGGTCCAAGCCGGCCGCCTCGGCGCTGACCGAAACGCCCCCGGTCGTCCCGGCGCGGATGTCCGGCCTGGAGCTCGGCCCCGCCTGCGAACAGTGCGGCGGCATGATGCAGCGCACCGGCAGTTGCTACACGTGCAGCTCGTGCGGCAACAACACCGGCTGCGGCTGAACCGAAGCCTCGAGACCACTGGGTTAGCTGGAGATGACCCCGGCGCGGATCGCGATTTGGGCGCTCAGCATCGGCGCCGTCGTCCTCATTCTTCTTATCGTGGGCGGCTCCGAGGGGACACAGGAAAAGGTCGGCTGGGCCACGCTCCTCTTCGTGATCTTCAGCCTCAACTCCCTTCCCGGCCTTCTGCTGATCCAGCGCCGGCCGGAGCTGACCCTCTTCGGCGCGACGGCGCTGGCGCTCTCCGTCGCGACCTACTTCGTTCTCCTCGTCAGCCTCATCTCTCACGGCTGGTTCGGGGCGCACACTTCAGTCGGGATCCTGCTGCTCCTCGCCGTCGTCACCGGGCAGGCCTCGATGCTGCTCGCCTTCGGGCGCGACTACGACAGCCCCCTGGTCAACGCGGCACTGGCCGGATCCCTGGTCGTGCTGGTGTTGGTGGCGGTGCTGGGAACCTTCTCGATCACCGGCACCCATATCGGGGACAAGGTCTTCGGGATCCTCGCGGTCCTCTACCTGCTCAGTGCGCTGCTGCCGCCTTGCCTGCGCTGGGAGGAAGCCGAAGCGACCTAAGTCGGCGGTCTAGCTGAGCACGACCGCCGCGTTGTGGCGCGGGGTCTCGGTGATAGCGCGGCGGAAGACGCGCTCGGGCTTGGGGTCGGCGGGGCGGATCTGCCAGCGCTTGACCAGCTCCTTGAGCACGACCGCCATCTCGAACTGGGCGAAGGATGCGCCAAGGCAGCGGCGCACGCCGCCGCCGAAGGGGATCCAGGTGTAGGTGCCCGGCGGGTTGTCGAGGAAGCGCTCGGGCTGAAAGCGCTGCGGCTCGGGGTAGACCTCTGGGTTGCGATGGACGAGGTAGACGCTGGGAGCAACCGTGAGGCCGGCGGGCAGCTCGTAGCCGCCGATCTCCACCGACTCGGTGAGCCGGCGCAGGACGACCGAGATGACCGGGCGCAGGCGCAGGGTCTCCTGGATCGTTGCGGTCACGTAGTCCTCGCGCTCTTCTTCCACCTCAGTCCGCAGTCGCTCGAGCTTGTCTCCGTTGCGGGAAAGTCGCTCGACCGCCCAGGCGAGCGAGGTGGCGGTGGTCTCGTGGCCGGCGACGAGCAGGGTGAGCAGCTCGTCACGGATCTCCTCGTCGCGCATCGGGCTGCCGTCCTCGTGGCGGGCGGCGACGAGCATTGAGAGCACGTCGTCGCGATCGCCAACGTCCTCGGCGCCGCGGCGCTCGGCGATCTCGCTGTAGATCAACTGGTCAACGCGATCGATGCGGCGGCGGAAGGGACCGAAGCCACGCACACGGCCCGGGCCGATCAGCAGCATCGGCAGCAGGGCCTTGGGATCGGTGGTGAGGTCGAGGAAGTTGCGCAGGGCCTCGCGCAGCTCGGCCATCCGCTCTCCCCCATGCAGGCCGAAAACCGTCTGCAGGATGATCTCGAGCGTCAGCGCCTGCATGCGCGGGCGCAGCTCGTAGGGCGTATTGCTGGGCCAGCTGGCGATCTCGCGCTCGGCGATCTCGCGCATCGTCTGCTCATAGCCCTGCATTCGGGCGCCGTGGAAGGGCGGCAGCAACAGCTTGCGCTGGCTCATGTGGGGCTTCTCATCGAGCACGAGGACGGAGTTGCGGCCAAGGATCGGCGCGAGGATCTGGTTGCCCTCGCCGGCGTGGAAGACCTTGGGGTCCCCGGTGAAGACCTGTTTGATCGCCTCCGGGTCGGCGAGGATCACCCAGGTGCCTTCGTAGGCGATGTTCAGCCTGAAAATGTCGCCGTAGCGGTCCTGGCAGCCGTAGAGGAGGCGCCGCGCCTGGCGGGACCAGATCGCTGTCTGGATCACCCTGGGAAAAGGCGGGCTGGGCGGCAGGCGATGCTCGGGTGGCCCCGAGAAGGACTGCGGAGCGGTTGTGGTTGCTGCCTCCATGCGCCTCTGCCCAGCGAGGCTAGCGGCCGCGGGATGAGCGCCTGTGTTAGCTCGATCACACTGGATCACGTAGCCTCTGAACCGTGGCGCTACCGCGGCTCTCTCCGCAGATCGAGCACCGAATCGTGCGCACCGCGTGCGGGCTCTCGCCGCGGACGATCCGACGGCTGATCGGGCCGCCGCCGCGGCTCGACGGCCAGGAGCTGGCGCCCGATATCCAGATGCTGCTCGAGCTCGACCGCCGGGCGGGTACGACCTCGCTGGTCGAGGGGCGCACGGTCGAGCAGGCCCGCGCCGAGAACAAGGTGGGCGCAAAGGTCGTCAGCGGACCACCGCGGCCGATGGCACGGGTCGAGCGCCTCACGATCCCGGGGCCCGGCGGTGAGATGGCAGCGCGTCTCTACGTCGCCCTGGGCGCACCGCAACCCCCGCAACCGCTGCTCGTCTACTTCCATGGCGGCGGCTGGGTGATCGGTGATCTCGACACCCACGACGGCGTCTGCCGCTTCCTCGCCGACCACAGCGGCTGCCGCGTGCTCTCAGTCGATTACCGCCTGGCGCCCGAGTTCCCCTTCCCGCTCCCGGTCGAAGATGCGGTCGCCGCCTTCGCCTGGGCCCACGAGAACGCCGCTTCGCTCGGCGCCGACCGGGACCGGATGGCGGTCGGCGGCGACAGCGCCGGCGGCAACCTCTCCACCGCCCTCTGCCTGCAGAACCGCGATGCCGGCAACCCGCAGCCGGCAATGCAACTGCTGCTCTACCCCGTCACCGACGCCGTTGGCGGCCAACAGTCGCGCGACACCTACGCCGAAGGCTTTCTGCTCACCCGCGAGGACATGAAGTGGTTCGAGGACCACTACATCCCAGACGGCATCGACGACGCGGATCCGCGAGCCTCGATGATGCGGGCCGAAGACGTCGCTGGCCTCCCCCCCGCCTACATCGCCACCGCCGGCTTCGATCCGCTGCGGGACGAGGGCGAGATCTACGCGGAGCACATGCGCGCGGCCGGGGTGCAGGTGGTGCTGCAGCGCCACAGCGGAATGATCCACGGCTTCGCCAACCTGACCGCGATCTGCCCCAGCGCCCGCACGGCGATGCTCGAGGTCGCCGGCGCCCTGCGGATGGGCCTCGGCCTATCGACGGTGCAGCCCGCCGCCGCTCTCGCCTAATACCCCCCTGGGGTATGTACAATGGTGGCATGGCTGCTCATGCCCACGACCACCACATGGCAGATGAGGGCACGGCGCTCACCGCTGTCGCCATCAGCGCCACCCTCCACTGCCTGACGGGGTGCGCGATCGGCGAGGTCGCCGGCATGGCCATCGGCACCGCGCTCGGGTTCTCCAACCTGGGCACGCTCGCTCTCGCGGTCGCGCTCGCCTTCATCTTTGGCTACAGCTTGACCAGCCTGCCGCTGCTGCGAGCCGGCTTGTCTCTCTCGGCGGTCATCCCGATCGCCTTCGCCTCCGACACGCTCAGCATCGCGACGATGGAGCTCGTCGACAACCTCATCATCGTCCTCGTGCCCGGCGCGATGGAGGCCGGCCTCGGCGACCTGCTCTTCTGGGGGAGCCTCTCGTTCGCCCTGGTGATCGCGGGGGCGGTCGCGGTGCCGGTCAACCGCTGGCTGATCGCCCGCGGCAAAGGGCACGCCGTCGTCCACGAGACCGGCATCCACGGGGGGCCCCCGACGCGAATCGTCGGCTACGCGGCCGCGGTGGCGGGAACCTTCGGATCCGCGGTGCTGCTTGCCGAGGCGCTCGCGTGAGCGGCGAGGCCGAGACGGTCCACGGCTACACCGAGAACCGCGAGGCGGTGCTGAAGCGACTGCGCCGGATCGAGGGACAGGTGCGCGGGATCGAGCGGATGGTCGAGGAGAACCGCTACTGCATCGACGTCGTCACCCAGGTGACGGCTATCCAGGCCGCGCTCGACAAGGTCGCCCTCGAGCTGCTCTCCGATCACGCCGCCCACTGCGTCGCCGGCGCCGCCGATGGCGACCAGGCGGAGATGACCGAGGAGCTGATGGCAGCGGTGAAGCGGCTGCTCCGCCGCTAGCCGGGCGATCGCGGCGCGGCTCTACTCGTACTGCAGCGACTCGAGCACGTCCAAGCGCGAGGCGCGACGGGCCGGTGCGATCGCCGCGAGCACGCCGATGATCGCGGCAAAGATGAGCAGCCCGATCAGCGAGCCGATTGGGAAGGAGAGCGTGAAGCCTTCGTCCTTGAGCGGCTGCGCGATCAGGACGGCGAAGACGAGGCCGAGAACCATGCCGAGGATGGCGCCGATCAGGGCCGTGATCACCGCCTCGTAGCGGATCATGGTCCGCACCTGGCGGCGCGACATGCCGATCGCCCGCAGCATCCCCAGCTCACGCCTGCGTTCGTGAATGGACAGCGCCAGGGTGTTGGCGATCCCGAAGATCGAGATCACAATCGCCAGCAGGAGCAGGGCGTAGACCAAATTGACCAGCTGCTGGACCTGTTCTTCGCGGTTTTCCTTCAGTTCCTGCTGGTTCAGCACTTCGGCGACCGGGAAAGCCGCTTCGACCCCCCTGGTGAGAATCGTCTGTACCTGCTCCGGGTTGGCGCCCTTTTCGGGTTCGATGAAGTCGATCGTGTCTTGGGTCTGGCCGAAGTCCCGGGCCATAACCGCCTGCGTCACCAGCACGCTGCCGAAGATCCCGAGCTTCGAGTCGAACTCGCCGACTACCCGGAAGCTCGGCCGATTGCGCGTCTGCGAGAGCAGGCGGAAGCGATCGCCGAGCTCGAGGTTGTGTTCGGAGGCAAAGGAATCGGAGAGGATCGCCTGGTCGTCGCGCAGCCGCCGCAGCGCGGGCGGGCCGCCCTTCTTCCATTCGATCGCAACGGTTCGTTCGACGTCGCGGCTCGGCGCCGAGATCCTGGCTCCCGCCCCTCCCGGCAACAGCTTTGCCTGGACCGAGCGGACGCTGGCGACCGAGCCAACCCCAGGCACCTTGCGGGCCGCGACCGCGGCGCCCGCGGGAATTGGCGAGAAGCCATCGGTGTTCTGGATCACCAGACCACCGGCGAAGTTTTCGTCGACGACCTGGGCGACCGAGCTCTTCAAGCCGGCGGCGAAGACGGTGACGAAGGCGACGACCATCAACCCGATCATCAGCGCCGCCGCGGTGACGGCGGTACGAGAGGGATTGCGTTGGGCGTTCTCACGCGAGAGTCGCCCGAGCAGGCGACGCAGGCGTTCCAATGGCCAGCCCGCGATCGCGGCGAGAGGTGGAACCAGACGCGGGCTGAACAGCGAGACGGCGAAGACGATGGCCACCGCGCCACCGCCGATCAGGCCCGCGGCCGTACCGGCCGACGCGTTGCCGAAGAGGCCGAACAGGACCGCCCCCAACCCGGCCACGGTCAGCAGCAGCGAGAGCGCGAGGCCGATCAGGCGCCGGCGTCCCGTTGGCTTGGGAGCGAAGGCGTGGAGGGCGGCAATTGGCGGCACCCTGGTCGAGCGCAGGGCGGGAACCAGCGAGGAGATCACGGTGACGACGATCCCGATCAGCAGCGAGACGACGACCGTCCGGGTCTCCACCACCAGGCCGGTGGTCGGCAGGGCGACCCCGAACGCTTTGAGCAGGAGGTTGAGCAGCTTGGCGATCAGGAGACCGCCGCCTATTCCGAGCACCGCGCCGATCGCGCCGATTGCCAGAGCCTCGACCAGCACAGCGCTGAGGATCTGCCGCCGCGAGGCGCCGAGGGTGCGCAACATGCCGAACTCCGTCACCCGCTGGGCGACCGTGATCGAGAAGGTGTTGAAGATCAGAAAGGAGCCGACGAGGAGGGCGATGAAGGCAAAGACGAGCAGGAAGATGCGCAGGAAGGTGAGGCCTTCGCGGATTTCTTCGGTGCTGCGGTCGGCATTTTCCTTCGCGGTCTCGACCTTGACGCCGGGCGGCATCCGGCGGGCGATGCGCTGCTTCAGCGCCGTCTCCGAGACCCCGGGCTCACTGGCAACCGAGATCTGGTCGACGCGACCGACCTTATGAGTGAGCCGCTGCGCCACCGGCAGCGTCACCTGGGCGATGCTGGTGCCGCCGAAGGAGGTGCCACCGAGGCGAGTCAGCCCGACCAGCTTGAAGGAACGCACCCGGCCCTGGCCAACGATTTTGAGCGTGCTGCCCAGGGACATGCTGGCGTTGTCGGCCGCAGCTTCGGTGAGTGAGGCTTCCGTCGGCCCCCGCGGCGGATGCCCCTCCACGTAGGTCAAAGACTCGAGCCCGTCGGGCAGGGTCGAGGAGATGAAGTTGATCGCGAATTTGATCCCGACCTTGTTGCCTTCGGAATCGAAGAAGCCGCCCGGGGTGAAGATCGCGCCGGCGGCGGCTCTCACGCCCGGCGTCTTCCGCACCCGCGGCAGCAGGGAATCGCTGACCGTCGGCGTTTCGCCGTTTTCCTGTTTGACCGGGTTCTCAGCGGTGATGACGACGCTGGTCCCCTTCAGCTTCTCACCGAAGATTTCGTCGAAGGCGGCGAAGATCGTGTCGGTGAGGACGTAGGAGCCGGCGACGAAGGCGACCCCGATGAATACCGCGAAGACGGTGGAAAGCGCGCGCGCCTTGCGCGCCCAGAGGCTCTTCAGGCTGAGGCTAGTCAACCTTCTTCATCAGCTCGATCACGTCGTCGGCCGAGCCGGGAGCGCCGTCGTTGACGATCTTGCCGTCGCGCAGGGTGATCAAGCGATCGGCGTGGGCCGCGGCGGCGGGGTCGTGGGTGACCATGATCACCGTCTGGCCGAACTCGTCAACGGCGCCGCGCAGCAGGCGTAGGACGTCCTCGCTCGCTTTCGAGTCGAGGTTGCCGGTCGGCTCGTCGGCGAAGACCACGGCGGGTTTTGAGACGAGCGCGCGGGCGACCGCGACGCGCTGCTGCTGGCCGCCCGAGAGCTCGGCGGGCCGATGCGTGCGGCGCTCCTCCAAGCCGACAGTGCGGATCAATTGATCGACCCAGGCCCGATCCGGCTTGTGGCCGGCGATCGAGAGCGGCAGCACCAGGTTCTCCTCCGCCGTCAGCACTGGCAGCAGGTTGAAGAACTGGAAGACGAAGCCGAGCTTCTCGCGGCGCAGCTTGGTCAGCTCGCCGTCGTCAAGGCCGGTGATCGCCTCACCGTCGAGCAGGACCTCGCCGGCGGTTGGTTTGTCGAGCCCGGCGAGGATGTGCATCAGGGTCGACTTGCCGGAGCCCGATGGTCCCATGATCGCGGTGAAACGGCCGCGCTCGAAAGCGGTGCTGACGTCAACCAGGGCGTCGACTGCCGCTGGGCCCTCCCCATAGCGACGGGACACACCGCTGGCAACCACCACCTGGCCGTTGGCCGATCCGGGCAGGGGTTTCACTTAACTTTTTCCGATGGATCGACTGGGGCTGTCCGTTAACCGCATTCCGGAAAAAGTACAAGACGTTCCACCCCTGCCCGGATCGGCTCAATAGCCTGGGCGGGGCGATGGCAGCGGTGGATCGATTCGATGGGTTTCTGGTTGACCTCGACGGGGTGGTCTGGGTCGGGCGGGAGCTTGTTCCGGGAGCGGTCAACGCTCTATGCGAACTGCACGAGGCGGGGAAGGAGATCGTCTTCGTCACCAACAACCCCGGGCGGCCGGCCTCGACCTACGTCGAGCGGCTGCGTGATGCGGGGGTACCGGTGGAGGACGGGCGGGTCGTGACTGCCGGCGTCGCGACGGCGGGGCTCGCAGCGGAACGACTGGAGACCGGCGCGGGCGCATTTGTGATTGGGGCGCCGGCCTTCCATGACTCCGTTGCCGAAGCTGGTCTCAGCTTGCTCGAGGGCGAGGCCGGGCGCGGGGCCGATGCCGTGATCGTCTCCGGGCATCGGGGCTTCGACTACGAGGAGCTGCTGACGGCGACGCTGGCTTTGCAGAACGGGGCCGAGCTGTTCGCCACCAGCCGCGATCCGACCCTGCCGATGCCCGATGGAGCCTGGCCCGGCACCGGCTCGATCCTCGCCGCGGTCGAGACGGCATCGGGGAACCGAGCTGAGATCGGCGGCAAGCCGGAGCACCACCTCTTCGACCAGGCACGGGCCTTGATCGGCGATGCGGAGCGGGTGGCGATGGTCGGCGACCGGATCGCCTCGGACATCGACGGCGGGCGGCGGGCGGGCCTGGCGACGATCCTCGTCCTCAGCGGCGCGACCTCGCGCGAGCAGGCGGCTGGGGCCGACCCGGCCCCGGACCTGATCGCCGACGATCTCGCCGCGCTGCTGCGGTGAGCGGGGAGGCGCGCCCGTGACCGAGCACGACCGTCCCGGCACCGCCTTCGCCGGAATCTTCGGCGTCACCTTCTTCTGCCTGCTGGCGGTCGGAGCCGTGCTGCCCGTGCTGCCCCGCTACGTGCACGGCCCGCTCGACGCCGGCAACATCGCCGTCGGCGTCGTGATCGGCTCCTACGCGATCACCGGCCTGCTGCTGCGGCCGTTTGCCGGTCGCTTCGCCGACCACCGGGGTCGGAAGCCGACGGTCCTGGTCGGCACCGCCCTCGTCGCCATCGGGGGGTTCATGTACCTGCTGCCGTTCGGCGTGCCGGGGCTGATCGCGGCCCGGCTCGTGCTCGGCGCGGGCGAGGGCGCGGTCTTCACCGCCGGCTCCGCCTGGATCGTCGACCTGGCGCCGATCGACCGGCGCGGCCGCGTGATCGGCCTCTATGGCCTTGCGGTCTGGGCCGGCCTCAGCGTCGGCCCGCTGATCGGCGAGCTGGTCCAGCACACTTCCGGCTATACCCCGGTCTGGATCCTGGCCGGAGTGCTGCCACTGGTGGGAGCGGCGATCGCGACCCGGGTGCCGGATCCGTTCCGCCCCTCACCCCAGATCGAGGAGGAACACCATCCGCTGATCGCCCAGGAGGCGGTGCGGCCGGGATCGGCGCTGGCGCTGGGCGCGATCGGCTACGGAACGATCGCCGCCTTCATCGTCCTCCTGCTCGAAAAGCGCGGCGTCGGACATGGCGCACTGGCCTTCGGTGCCTTCGCGACGATGGTCGTGTTGACCCGCCTGGTCGGGGGCGACCTGCCAGACCGCATCGGTCCTGCGCGCGTCGCCGTCGCCGCGGCCTGCGTCGAGGCCGCCGGCCTAGCGGCGATCGCGGTCGCCCACAGCCTTCCCATCGCGATCGCCGGCTCCCTGGCGATGGGAGCGGCTTTCTCGCTGCTCTACCCGGCGCTCTCGCTGATCGTCGTCAGCAGCGTCTCGGATCGGCGGCGCGGCGCCGCCCTCGGCACCTTCACCGCCTTCTTCGATGCCGGCGTCGGCCTCGGCGCGCCGCTGGCCGGCGTCGCCTCGGCGCTGACGAGCTACGAGGGCGCCTTCATGCTCGCCGCCGTGATCGCCCTCGGCTCGGCCACCCTAACCGCCCTCACCATCGCTCCCCACGCCAAGGCCCTACTAGCTACCCGCTGAACGAGCCGGTGATATGAGTCCATCCCGGTAGGGGTGGAACGTCTTGTACTTTTTCGGCGTCCACCTCGCGGCGCCAGCAAGCGCGTTTTCACCGAAAAAAGTTAAGTGAAACCCCTACCGGGATGGACCCCTAACGCTGTTCGATCAGCAGCGACTGGGCGGCGCGGCCGATGCGGCCGCTCTGGTCGGAGAGGACCGACTCGGCGGTGCCGATGCCGCTCGGCTCGGGCCGGGTGACGGCATCGACGCAGACCCACTCCCCCACCGGCATCCGCTCGAAGTGGACGGTGAGGTCGACGTTGATGAAGACGAAATGGCGCCAATCGAGCACGGCGCTGATCCCGTTGCCGACGTCGGCGGCGACGAGGGCGCGTTGCAGCGGCGTCGGCTCCTCGCCGTCAACGAGCGGCTGGCGCATGCGCAGCCAGAAGGTCGCCGGGCCGGGCTCGATGAAGGCACCGGCGACGGCGCGGAACTCCATCGCCGATTGGTAGCCGACGTCCTGCCCGGTGGGGAAGAACTCCGGCACCCAGCCTTCCTCCGGGCCCTGCGGGGCCGGGTCCTCGGCCGTCGCCTCCGCCGGCATCTCGAGCTCGGTCGTGCGCAGCTGCCAGGCGGTGGCCCGCATCAGCTCCCCCGCCTCGCCGGCAAGCGATGCCTCGACCATCCGCACCTTCCGCCCCGGCCGCAGCACCCGCGTCTCCACCCGCACCGGCCCAATCGGCACCGGCCGCAGGATCTCGAAGACGACCCGACCCACTTGGAACGCCTCGGAGCCCTCGACTTCCTCCACGGCCCTGCCGAGCAACGCGGACGGCGGCCCGGCGTGTTGCGCCCCAGGATCCCACGGGCCTCTGGTGAGCTCCGTGGCGATGTACTCACCCTCGCCCCTCTGCTCATAGAACGCCTCGGGCATCGCGCCGCATCGTACGGAGAGGTGACGGGGAGTGCCCCGGCGGCGCCTCCCCGCTGTTGCGCAGCCGAGGCACTCCCCGTCACCTCCCTGTAAGACCGTCGGCGTAACCTGAATACAGACGAAAGGAGCTAAATGGCGACCAAGATCAGCAAGTCGGACCAGGAGTGGCGCGACCAGTTGACGCCCGAGCAGTACGAGGTGACCCGCAACGCCGGCACCGAGCGCGCCTTCACCGGCCCCTACTGGGACGAGAAAAGCAAGGGCATGTACCACTGCGTGTGCTGTGGCACCGAGCTGTTCTCCTCCGACACGAAGTTCGATTCCGGCACCGGCTGGCCCAGCTTCACCGAGCCGGCCAATCTCGAGCACGTCGAGCTGCGGCCCGACAACAGCCTCTTCATGCGCCGCACCGAGGTCATCTGCAAGCACTGCGACGCCCACCTCGGTCACGTATTCGACGACGGGCCCGCCGATCGCGGTGGACAGCGCTACTGCATCAACGGCTGCGCGCTGGAGCTGAAGCCGGTCGCGTCGACCGACGAGGAGAGCTAGGCCTTGCCGCCGGCGCCGAGGTAGCTGAACTTCACGGCCAGCGCCACCGCCTCGGTGCGGGTGTCGACCTCGAGCTTGGCGATCGCGTTGCGCACATGGGTGTGCACGGTCGCCGGGCTCAGCTGCAGTCGCTCGGCGATCTCTTTCACCCGCAGGCCCTCGGCGAGCAGCTCGAGGATCTGACGCTCGCGCGGCGAAAGCTCGAGCAGCTTCTCGACCTCGGAGGGCTTGCCACCGGCGAAATCGCCGCCGAGGAAGGTGCCACCGCTGGTCACCGCTTTGACCGCGCGGGCGATGTCCTCGGCGGGCGCTGACTTGAGCACGTAACCCGAGGCGCCGGCCCGCAGGGCGAGCGCCAGCAGGTCGGGCTGCGCGTGCGCGGTGAAAATGATCACTTTCGTGCGCGGCCGAACCTTCAGCACCTCCTTGGTCGCCTCGATCCCGTCGCGCTTGGGCAGCTCGACGTCGATGATCAGTACGTCGGGCTCGAGTTCCTTGACCACGTCTACGACGTCGCGCCCGTTTCCGGCCTCGCCGACTATCTCAACGATGCTCGAATTGGCCATGCGGGCCTTGATCGCCTCGCGCACGATCTCGTGGTCGTCACATAGGACAACGCGTTTAGCTTCCCTGACGCTAGTACTCAAGGTGGTCCAATCCTCTCAGGCGCACCATAAGAATGCAGAATAGTAGGTAGCGTGAACCCGCCATCCCGCTCCTGTCGGTTCTCGATCAGCGCGATCATCGTCCTTCCCACCGCCACAGCAGTGCCGTTTAGGGTATGCACCACTTGAGGGGATTCGCCGTCCTGACGCCGATACCTACAGGCCAGTCGACGCGCTTGGTAATCCGTTGTGTTTGAACACGAGGTCAACTCACGGTAACGGTCCTGGCTCGGGATCCATGCCTCACAGTCGTACTTCTTCGCGGCAGGGGCCCCTAGATCACCCGCGGCGACATTGACCACCCGATAGGGGATCTCGAGCTCGGAGAGGATTCGCTCCTCGATCGCCAGCAACCGCTCGTGCTCGGCCGCCGACTCGGAGGGCTCGACGAAAGAAAACATCTCGACCTTGTCGAACTGGTGGACGCGGAAGATGCCGCGCGTGTCCCGGCCGGCGGCACCGGCCTCGCGGCGGAAGCAGGTCGAGAGCCCCGCGTAGCGGATCGGCAACTGCTCAGCGGCGAGGATCTCGTCAGAGTGCAGCGCGGCCAGCGGCACCTCGGAGGTGCCGACGAGGAAGAGCTCGTCCTTGGGGACCTCGTAGATCTGGTCGCGGTCGCCGGGCAGGAAGCCGGTGCCGACTAGGGCCTCTTCGCGGACCAGGACCGGCGGCACCACCGGCTCGTGGCCCTCGCCGCGGACGAGGTCGAGGGCGAAGCGGACCAGGGCCAGCTCGAGCATGACCAGGTCGCCCTTGAGGTAGGCGAAGCGGGAGCCGGAGACCCGGGCCCCGGCCTCCATGTCAATCAGGCCCAGCTCGGTGCCGATGTCGAGATGATCGCGCGGCTCGAAGTCGAAGCTCGGCCGCTCGCCCTCCTCGCGCAGGACTACGGCGTCCTCCTCGGTCATTCCTTCGGGGGCGTCGGGGTCGGGCAGGTTGGGCAGGGCGACAGCGACCCGTTGCAGATCGGCGTCGACTTGCTCGAGCTCCTCCTTCCCCGCCTCGATCGTCTGCTTCAGCTCGGCGACGGCGGCCATCTGCTCGGCCGCCTCCTCCCCGCGCTGCTTCGCCTCGCCGATCTGCTTGGAGATCGTCTTGCGCTCGGCCTGGGCGCCCTCAATTCGCGGCAGCAGCTCGCGGCGGCGCTCGTCGAGCGCGAGTAGCTCGTCCACCTGCTCGGCGGCACCGCGGCGCGCCAACGCCGCCTTGACCCGCTCAGGGTCGGAGCGGATCAGCTTCAGGTCAAGCATGGCCTGGGAAGGATTAGGGCGAGGGCTCGCCGGGGCGAGGGGATTCGATCGCTTCTTCGCCGGCGTACTTGGCGACAAAGTGGGCGACGGCTTCCGCTTCTTTGCCGACGACGATGTTCTGCGGCATGATCGCGCCGGAGAAGCCGCCGTTCTGAATCGCGAAGAGCGCGTCTTCATAGCTCTCCGTCCTCTGGTTGAGGTTGGGGCCCTGGGTGCGCTCGCCACGGTTGCCGCTGCCCTGCGTGCCGGCGGCGCTGAGCGTGTGGCAGCCGGAACAGTGCGTGGCAAAGAGAACGGCCCCTTCGTGGTTGGGGTCGTCCTGGGAGACGGAGACTCCTTCTTCGCCAAAGCCGCAGGCAGCAAGCCCGAAGGCGGCGAGGAGAGCCATGACTGTGATCAGCGCTGGACGCACGCGGCGCGCATCATATTGTCTTGACCCGATTCCGCTCTCCGACGATGCCGCCGCCCGACCCAGACCGTTTCCGCGCCGCGATGGCAATGCTGCCGACGGGCGTCACCGTGGTCAGCGCAGCCGGGCCCGAAGGACCTGCCGGCGCGACCGCAAATGCCGTCTGCTCACTCTCGATCGAGCCGATGCTGATGCTCGCCTGCCTCGACCGCGGCTCCCGCACGCTGCTCGCCGTCCAGGCCGCTAACCACTTCGGGATCAGCGTCCTCCATGCCGGCCAAGAGGAGACCGCCCGCTCCTTCGCCACCAAGGCCCCGGTCGCCGATAAGTGGCAGGGAGTCGAGTGGAGCAACCGCGACGGCATCCCGGCGATCGATGGCTCCCTCGCCTGGATCGCCTGTGAGCTGCGCGACGTGGTCGCCGCCGGCGACCACGTGATCGTCACCGGCGAGGTGCGCGGCCTGGAGAGCGGCGAGGGCACGCCGCTCGTCTTCCACGGTGGCGAGTACCGGCCACTGGGCTGAGCGCATCCGAGATTGACCACACCCTGAGGGGTGGATGTCGGATGCGCGGTGGCACAATTAAGCGATCGCGGCTCGATTCCAAGAACCCGGGTGGTTCACCAGGCACGTCTTCAACCCCGTGGTGGCCGGGCTGAGCCGGATCGGCCTCGGGATGGCGGGAGCGCGCGTGCTCGAAGTCAAAGGGCGGAAGAGCGGCGAGTGGCGCCAGACGCCGGTCAATCCCTTGAGCTTCGAGGGCGAGAGATACCTGGTGGCACCGAGGGGTCACACCCAGTGGGTCCGCAACCTGCGGGTCAGCGGCGAGGGACGGCTGGCGGGTCGACGCACCGAAGGCTTCACTGCGACCGAGCTGGCCGACGAGGAGAAGCCGGCGCTACTGCGCGCTTACCTAAAGAAGTGGAAATGGGAGGTCGGGGCCTTTTTCGACGGTGTCGGCGCCGACGCCCCGGAGTCGGAGCTGCAACGCATCGCCCCGGACCACCCGGTTTTCCGCATCACCGGCTAGGCCCGACGAGCGCGGGAAGCAGCGCGCGACCGACTGTGCAGTCCTGGACGACCTCCTAGACCTCGCGGACCGGGTACTCCTTGATCACCTCATTGACGAAGGTGCCCTTCGAATCGGCGTGCGCCAGCTGCTCGAAGACGTCTGCCGGCACGCCTTCGTATGCGTAGACGTCGCCGCCGAGATATTCGACGAACGCCTCTTCGAGCTCGGCGTCGTAGCCGATCCTCGCCACCGCGCTGGATTCGACCAGGTGCATGTTCGGAAGGGGCACGAGTTCTCTGCCTGAGATAGGGCGCTGTCTCTGCGAATACCCAGGACGAGAGTAGGCTCTGGCGCGATGGAGGCGGCAGCGGTCTCGCGCTCGCGGTGGACGTTCGCCCAGTGGGGCATCGTCGTCCTTGCCTCCGTGCAACTGCTCTGGGCCCTGGTGGGCCTGATCGCCGAACCGAGCTTTCACTTCGGCGACGGGGCACCGACGCAGCGGGTGCTCGGCGTCGACTTCAACGGCGTCCACGCCCTCTCCGGCTTCCTCCTCTTCCTGCCCGCCTATTACTTCGCCCTCAAGCCCCGCTGGGCGGTCCTCTACGCGATTTACGTCTCCATCGCCCTGATCGCCACCGGCTTCTGGGCAATCTGGTCGACCAGCCCCGCCGGCGTCTTCACCTTCCCCAACAACGACGCCGACGCGATCCTCCACATCTCCACCGGCGTTTTGTTCGGCCTCGTCGCCGCGATCCAGCTCGGCCTCGACCGCGGCGAGCGCTCCCCTCAGCAGAGCTAGTCGAGAGACTCGGCTGAATGCGGATCCTCTGGATTGGCCGCTGCGCTCGAGGGCAACGCCGACAAGCTCTCGGCCGACATACCGCTTGCCTCCAGCAGGGATGTCAACTCCTGCCTAAGCCGCTGGTAGTCCTCCTTCACCGCGCTCGCCCGGGAAAATGACATTTTTCCTTGATTGCCGAAGAAGCTGGTGTTGTATTCGATATCAGCGTCCTCGGGCTGGACCTCCCAATGCCCACCAAGGCTCTCTGTGCATTCAAAAAAGCTCTCGTGCTCCAGTACATCGGAGGGCGACGGCCGCAATCCCAGTGTTGTCATGTCTTGGACCGCTGCCGAGCCAAGCAAGAGGTCGTACATCTGGGCGGTGGCTTTTGCCTCAGCAGATCCAACTGACTCAAGGATCTGCCTAGAAAGAACCTCGACGCGCCGACCAATCCTCTCCAGCGCACCCAAGGTCTCCTCCACCCGCTTCTCTTCATTGCGCCTGAGGAGAAAGGAATGGAGCATTCCTGACCATTGCTGGCGGAGGTAAGTCTGAATGTCTTCGAAGTCGCGAAACGGAAAGAGGGCGTTGTTAATCGTCTGGTGCCGCACCTCATCTATGAACTCGAGCACCCGCGGGTCATCAACGTTCGGATAGTTGATCGTCGGAGTCTCACCCTCTGGGCTGACATTCGCCCGCCAGACGTCGTAGTCCGAATAGGCGCCCTGCTCCACAAGCGCGAAGATCGGGATCTCCTGCCGAACCGCCTCTTTGTACTCGGCATTTGTCACCGAGTGGCCGGAATCTCCTTCGGTTCCAAATCGCCCGCCAATGACCAGCACAAAGAGTTGGCAACTCGCCACCTCTGCCACAGCAGCGTTCGCTGCACTCCGCTCTGGGTCGTAGTAAATAGACCCCTTCTCGCTGAGGATTGGGTTGTAGCCCAGGCTCCTCACAAAGAACTCCAGGTTCTCGCGGATGTAGCGGAGGTCGTAGAAAGTCGAGCTGATGAAAACTGTCGGCGCTGGCATAGAAATTCAGATTGATCGAACCCGGTGACTCTATAAGTCTGTCTTTTGAGAGGACTTAGAAGGCGCCGCTGGTCCCTGCTGCCCGCAATGCGAGGAAGAGGATTACGCCGCAGCTGACGGCCATGATTCCCATCTCGCGGCGGACGATGGCCAGGGCGAGGGCCTGCTGGCTCTCGGCGGGGAGGGATTCGAAGTCGACGTCGCCCAGCTCGCGCTCGGCGGCGCCGGCGCGGGCGCCCTCGGCGATCAGCGAGACGACGAGGGGCAGGATTCCGTAGAGGTAGTGGAGGCTGTCATCCGGTTTGTGGTTGGTGAGGACGAGCAGGCCACCCAGCATCACCTGGACGAAGACGGCGACCTGGGCGGCGCGCAGCAGCAGCCAGAAGGGAACCGAGTTGCGATCCCGCAACCAAGCGATGCCGCCGAAGGCAAAGGCGACGAGGTTGAGGACGATGACGGCGCAGCCGACTACGAGATGCACTACGGCCAAGGTCTATTTCCTCTCAAAAGGGTCGGGATTCGGCTTGCTGATGCGGAAAAGCACTATGTAGCAATGTGTTACAAGCAGGTATATAACTCGCCCCATAGGCGGTTACCGCGTCTCGCGAACCGCCCGCCCTGAAACTTGATCTACCAGTGCTGAAGAGCTACCTGCCGATTCTCGTCTTCGCCTTCCTCGGCCTCACGGTCGGGGGCGCTTTCGCGATGCTCAATCACCTGATCGGGCCGAAGAAGCCGAAGCGGCCAACGGCGTCGAGCCTGCGCCAGTCCGAGCCGTATGAGTCGGGGATCCCGGTCGAGCCGAGCCACGGCCTGCGCTTCGGCGTCAGCTTCTACCTGATCGCGATGCTCTTCATCCTCTTCGACATCGAGGTCGTCTTCCTCTACCCGATCGGGGTGATCATCAAGGCGGCCGACAGCCTCTTCGTGCTGGGCGAGATCGTCACCTTCATCGCCCTTCTGCTCGTTGCTTTCGTCTACGTCTGGCGCAAGGGGGCTCTGAATTGGAGATAGAGCGGCAAGAGCTTGCGGTTGAGCGGAGGACCATGCGTGAGCGCCAGCTGCGTGCCCGCGACATGCTGCGCGGCGACCTCGAGGGCGAGGAGCTGGAGCGCTACGTCGAGGAACGGGTCGTGATGACGACCTTCGAGAAAATGCTCGGCTGGGCGCGCTCGAACTCGATGTTCCCGCTCTCCTTCGGTCTGGCCTGCTGCGCGATCGAGGGGATCCCGATGTCGGCCGTGACGGCGCGCTACGACATCGCCCGCTTTGGCGCCGAGGCCGGGCGGGCCTCTCCCCGTCAGGCCGACTTCATCGTTCTCTCGGGCCGGGTCTCGATCAAGATGGCGCCGGTCGTCCGCCGCCTCTACGACCAGATGCTGGAGCCGAAGTGGGCGATCTCGATGGGGGCGTGCTCCTCCAGCGGCGGCATGTTCTCCAACTACGCCGTGGTCCAGGGGGCGGACAAGTTCATGCCGATCGACGTCCACATCCCGGGCTGCCCGCCGCGCCCCGAGGCGGTCCTCTACGGCTTCAACAAGCTGCAGCGCCTGGTCCAGGGGAACCCGGACCAGGGCTGGCGCGCCCGCTACGGCGCCGGCGGCACCGAGGAGTGGGCTCGCGGTGGGCCGCGCAGCGAACCGAGCGCCGAGTCCGCCGAGGCCTACCTGGCCGCCCGGGAGCTGCTCCGTGCCTGACGCCCCCGGCTTGGAGCTGATCCGCGGCGAGATCGAGGCCGCCCACCCGGGCGCCGTCCTCGACACGGGCTTCGCCCAGGACCGCGCCGTGCTCTCGATCGACCCCGCCCACCTGATCGCTGTGCTCACTTGGCTGCGGGAGGCCCCAGGCCAGGAATACAAGTTCCTCTCCAGCCTCCATGCCGCCGACTACCTCCCAGCCTCCCCCCGCTTCGCGGTCCACTACGAGCTCCTGAACCGCGACCGGGTGGAGCGCATCCGCGTCAAGGCCCTTTTGGACGACCCGGGCGAGGACACCCTGCCGGAGCTCGATTCGTGCGTCTCCCTCTTCCCAACGGCCAACTTCCAGGAGCGCGAAGTCTTCGACTTCTTCGGCATCGTCTTCAACGGCCACCCCGAGCTGACCCGGATCCTGCTGCCCGACGACTACGTCGGCTGGCCGCAGCGGCGCGACTTCCCCGTCGGTGGCGAGCCGGTCACCTTCACCTACAACGAGAAGAACTATGGCTGAGCCGCTCTTGAGCGAGGACCGCACCTCGGAGGTGATGACGGTCAACATGGGGCCGCACCACCCCGCCACCCACGGCGTGCTGCGACTGGTCGTCGACCTCGAAGGCGAGGTCGTGCGCGATCTCAAACCAGTGATCGGCTACGTCCACACCGGGATCGAAAAGTCTTGCGAGGACAAGAGCTACTGGAAGGTCATCCCCTTCGTCGAGCGGATGGACTACGTCTCCTACTTCTTCCAGATGGAGGCCTTCTGCGGCGCGGTCGAGCGGCTGATCGAGCTGGAGATCCCGGAGCGGGCCAAGCACCTGCGGGTGATCTTCCTCGAGCTCAACCGCATCCACTCCCACCTGGTCTGGCTGGGGACGACGGCGCTCGACCTCGGCGCGATCTCGATGCTCTGGTACTGCTTCCGCGACCGCGACCGCATCCTCGACCTCTTCGAGATGGCGACCGGCCAGCGCATGCACACGCGCTACTTCCAGGTCGGCGGCGTGATCGAGGACATCCCCCGCGGCTTCGAGGCAAAGCTGCGCGAGTTCATCCGCGACATGCCGGTGCGGGTCGAGCAGTACCAGGCCCTGCTCGACCGCAACGAGGTCTTCCTCTCGCGGACCAAGAACACCGGGATCGTCTCGCGCGAGCGGCTGCTGGAGCTGGGCGTGACCGGGCCGCTGCTGCGCGCCGCCGGCGAGCCCTGGGACCTTCGCAAGGCCTTCGACTACCTCTCCTACCCCGAGTTCGACTTCAAGATCCCGGTCGGCACGGTCGGCGACAACTACGACCGCTACCGGGTGCGGGTGGCGGAGATGGTCGAGTCGGTGCGGATCATCGAGCAGGCGCTCGACGGGCTGCCCGAAGGCCCCTACATCGCCGACGACCGCAAGTACGTGCTGCCGCCGCGCTCGGAGCTCTCGACCTCGATGGAGTCGCTGATCCACCACTTCAAGCTCGTCACCGAGGGCTATCGGGTGCCGCCGAGCGAGATCTACTACGCGATCGAGTCGCCCCGCGGCGAGCTCGGCTGCTTCGTCCTCGCCGACGGCTCGGCCAAGCCGGCCCGCGTCCACTTCCGCGACGCCTCCTTCGTCAACCTGCAGGCCTTCCGCGACATGGCGGTCGACAGCTACATCGCCGACATGATCTGCTCGCTCGGGATGCTCGACCCGATCCTCGGGGGCGTCGATCGATGATCGCGGAGCGACCAAGCGTGCATCCCTGGTTCTTCGCGCCGGGAGCGAAGCGGAGGCATTGGTGATGAGCCCGGTCGACGGCGTCGGCATCAACAACCCAAACCTGCCGGTCGACCGCGCGGTCACTGAGGGGCGCGTCCCTAACCGCACGCCCGAGGCGATCCCGGAGCTGCACGAGGTCGACTGCCCGGCCGAGCTGCGCGAGCGGATCGAAGCGCTGATGGCCCGCTACCCCGACCGCAAATCGGCCTCGATCCCGGCGCTCTGGGCGGTGCAGCGGCTCTACGGCTGGTGCACGCCGGTGGGAATCCGCCAGGCCGCCGCGGTGATGCGGGTGACGCCCGCCTACCTGGAGTCGGTGGCGAGCTTCTACGACCTCCTGCACACCGAGCCGGTCGGCACCCACAAGGTCGCCGTCTGCACCAACATCAGCTGCTGGATGCGCGGCGGCGACGAGCTGCTCGACGCCTTCAAGGCGGCGGCGGGTGAGGACGACGAGCGCTTCTTCGTCACCGGCTTCGAGTGCCTGGGCGCCTGCGACATCGCGCCGATGGCCTCGATCGACGAGCGCTACTTCGGCCCGCTCGAGGCGGCCGAGGCGCAGACCGCGATCGACCAGCTCCGCGCCGGCGAAGCGGTGCTGCCGGAGAAGGCGCTGGAGAAGCGGCCGCTGCCCGGAGGCCCTGATGCCTGAGACCCGGGTGCTGCTGAAGAACGCCGAAGACCCGAAGCTGCGCACGCTCGACGGCTACAAGAGCCATGGCGGCTACGAGGCGCTGGTCAAGGCCTACAAGGAGATGGAGGCCGAGGAGGTGCTCAAAGAGCTCGAAGACTCGGGCCTGCGCGGGCGCGGCGGCGCCGGCTTCTCGATGGGCAAGAAGGCCTCCTTCCTGCCCCGCGGCGAGATGGACAAGTATCTCTGCTGCAACGCCGACGAGTCCGAGCCGGGCGCCTTCAAGGACCGCGAGCTGATGCAGCGCAACCCGCACCAGCTGATCGAGGGGATCGCGATCGCCGCCCTCGCCGCCGGCGCCGGCCACGCCTTCATCTTCATCCGCGGCGAGTACGACTCGCAGGCCGACGTGCTCGACGCCGCGGTCGCCGAAGCGTATGAGGCGGGCTACCTGGGCGAGGACATCCTCGGCACTCGCTGCAAGCTGGAGCTGGTCGTCCACCGCGGCGCCGGCGCCTACATCTGCGGTGAGGAGACGGCGCTGCTCGACGCGCTCGAGGGCAAGCGCGGCAACCCGCGGCTGAAGCCGCCCTTCCCGGCGGTCCAGGGCCTCTATGGCGGGCCGACGCTGATCAACAACGTCGAGACGCTCTCCAACGTGCCGAACATCGTCCAGCACGGCGCCGAGTGGTTCAAGGGCTTCGGCACCGAGCAGTCGCCCGGCACCAAGGTCGTCTCGGTCTCCGGCTGCGTGCGCCGCCCCGGCAACTACGAGGTCGAGCTGGGGATCCCGACCCGCGAGCTGATCATGGACCTCGCCGGCGGCCCGCTGGAGGGGCGTGAAGTCAAGGCCTTCTACCCCGGCGGCTCCTCCTCCCCCGTGCTCAAGGCCGAGGAAGGGATCGACCTCCCCTACAGCTTCGAGGCGATGGCGGAGGCGGGCTCGATGCTCGGCTCGGGCTCGATCATCGTCGCCGACGACAAGGTCTCGATCCCGCACATGGCGCTGCGCACGGCGCGCTTCTACCACCACGAGTCCTGTGGCAAGTGCACTCCCTGCCGCGAGGGCACCAACTGGACGGTGAAGATGCTGGAACGGGTGGTGCGCGGCGAGGCGACGCCGATGGACCTCGACATCGTCGCCTCGGTGCAGGAGAACATCATCGGCCACTGCCTCTGCGTGCTCGGCGACTCGATGGCGATGCCAGTCGGGGCGATGGTGCGCAAGTTCCGCGAGGAGTTCGAAGACGTGATCGCCGCGGCGAGCGAAGGTGAGCCCGCGGTGGCCGAGCGAATCCCGGTCGTACAAGGACCGGCCGAGACCCTGGGAGCGGCGACGTGAGCGGCAAAGAGATCAATCTGATCATCGACGGGCGCGAGGTGACCGCGACCGAGGGCGAGATGCTCCACGACGCCGCCAAGCGCGGGGACGTCGAGATCCCGGTCTTTTGTTACGAGCCTAAGCTCGGCGACCCGGTCGGCGCCTGCCGTATGTGCCTGGTCGAGATCGAGGGGATCCCGAAGCTGCAGACCTCTTGCTCGACCCCGGTCCGCGACGGCATGGTCGTCCACACGCGCACCGACCAGGTCAAGCACGCACAGAGCGCCGTGGTCGAGTTCCTGCTCGTCAACCACCCGCTCGACTGCCCGGTCTGCGACAAGGGCGGCGAGTGCCCGCTGCAGGACATCTCGATGGGCTGGGGCCCCGGCAAGAGCCGCATGACTGACAACAAGCGCCACTTTGAGAAGCCGATCGAGCTCTCACCGCTGGTCGCGATCGACCGCGAGCGCTGCATCCTCTGCTACCGCTGCGTGCGCTTCAGCCAGGAGGTCTCAGAGGACGAGCAGCTGCAACTGCTCGAGCGCGGCGATCGCACCTTCGTCGGTACCTTCGACGACCGGCCCTACGTCGGCCCCTTCCACGGCAACATCACCGACCTCTGCCCGGTCGGAGCGCTAACCAACTACACCTACCGCTTCCGCGCCCGCCCCTGGGACATCGAGCAGGCCGGCTCGGTCTGCACGCTCTGTCCGAGCCAGTGCAACGTCAGCTTCACCGTCCGCGACGAGCGGGTGAAGCGAGTGATCGCCCGCGACAACCCCGACGTCGACGACGGCTGGCTCTGCGACCGTGGCCGCTACGGCTTCGAGATGTTCGACGCGGCCGAGCGCGTGCGCGGCCCGAAGCTGCGCGGCGGGGTCGAGGTGGAGTGGACTGAGGCAATCGCCAAAGCGGCGGCGGCGCTGAAGCACGATGGGGCCCAGAGCGCCGCGATCGTCGGCGATGCCTCCAACGAGGAGGGCTACCTGGTCCAACGCATCATGCGCGAGGCGCTGGGCTCGCCCCACGTCGACTCGCGCCCCTCGCGCGGCGCCGGCCGCGAGGCGCTCGTCCGCTTCGCCCGGCCCGAGATCAGCGCCAAGGTGCGCGACATCGACACCGCCGACGCGATCCTCGTCATCGGCACCGAGCCCCTCCATTCGAGCCCCATCCTCGACCTCCGCATCCGCAAGGCGATCCGCCGCAACGGCAGCAAGCTAGTGGTCGCAACCGAAGCCCCGACCACCCTCGACGGCGGTGCCGAGGCGGTCCAGCGCTACGCCCCGGGCGGCGCCGGTGCCTTCCTCGCCAAGCTGGCAAGTGGCCTGCGCGGCGGTGGCGATTCAGGCGACGACGCAACGGCCGAGATCGCCGAAACCCTGAAGGCCGCCGAGTCCGTCGTCGTCATCTGGGGCGATCGCATTGCCCGCGAGGGCGACAGCGCCGCGGCCGCCCTGCTCGACCTCGCCGCCACCCTCGGCCTCGCCGGCAAGGACGCCTCCGGCCTGCTCGAGATCCCAGACTTCACCAACGCCCGCGGCCTGCGCGAGGCCGGCTGTCTCCCCGACGCCGGTCCGGGCCTTACCCAAGCCCCCTTTTCGTCGCTATCCGGACAAAACGGAGTTAGCGTTGGTAAGGGGACCGAGGAAATCCGCGCCGCCCTTGAGTCGGGTGAGCTGAAGACGATCGTCCTCTTTGGCGTCGACCCCCTCCGCGACTTCCCTGACACAGGAGCCTGGAAAAGCGCCCTGGCGTCAGCCGACCACGTGATCGCCTTTTCCACCTTCGAGACCGCGACCACCGCCATGGCCGACGTCGTCCTCCCGCTCGAGACCCACGCCGAGAAAGACGGAACGGTCACCCACCCCGATGGCCGCCTCCAACGAGTCCGCCCCAGCGCCTCCCGCCCCGGCGACATCCGCCCCAACTGGGGCGTTCTGGCAGAGCTCTCACTAGCGTTGGGACACGACACCGGGGTTTCGTCGCAACCCTCAGCTTTCGAAGCTCTGACGAGCGCGGTGCCTTTCTACGGGGGAATCACGGACGCTGACATCGCTGGTCGGGGCATCCGCTGGCAAGAGACCGACGCGCGAAGTGCCGCGCCGGAGCCCGGAAAGCCGTCTGAGCCCGGTTCGCCGGACACTCAGCGCGGAGCGCCCACCGGCAGCACGGAGACCACCGACGCAGCTCGCGGAGCCGCGTCCGCCGAACCGGGCTCGGACGGCTCCCCCGCTTCGGGGTCATCACTCGCGCTATCCACGTATCGGGACTTGTGGGCTGGTCCCATCACCGAGCTGAACCCGCCCCTGAGGTTCCTGCAGCCCCAGCAGCAGGTAGCCCTGTCTCTGGCCGACGCCGACCGCCTGGGCCTGACCACCAACGACGAGGTCTCGATCTCCCAAAACGGCACCAGCGTCCGCGCCCAGGTCTCCGTCAAGGAGCGCGTGCCCGAGGGCGTCTGCTTCTTGATCGAGGGCACCGCCGACGGCAACGCCAACGCCCTGCTCAACGGAAGTCCCGTCTCCGTCCAAATCGAGAAGACTCCCGCCGCCTAGATGCTGCCCGTCGCCGATACCCAGTTCGTCGAAGCCACCTGGATCATGGTGGTCAAGAGCCTTGTCATCTTCGGCGTGATCTTCGGCATCCTGCCGCTGATGACGGTGCTCGAGCGCAAGCTGATCGGGCGCTTCCAGCATCGCTATGGGCCCAATCGGGTCGGGCCCTACGGGCTGCTGCAGCCGCTTGCCGACGTCGGCAAGCTGATCTCCAAGGAGGCGTTCCGGCCGGCCAACGCGATCGGCACGCTCTTCATCCTCGGGCCGCTGCTGCCGGTCCTCTCGGGCGTGCTCGCCCTGGCGATCATCCCCTGGGGCGACGTCCAGGGCGGCGTCGGCTTCTACGGCATCGACGTGCCGATCGGCATCCTCTACTTCTTCGCCGTCGGCTCGATCGCCTTCTACGGCGTCCTGCTCGGCGGCTGGTCCTCGGGCTCCAAGTACAGCCTGCTCGGGGCGATGCGCGGCGCCGCCCAGCTGATCTCCTACGAGGTCGCCATGGGTCTCGCCCTGCTCGGCGTGATCATGATGGGCGGCTCGCTCTCGCTGGTCGACATCGTCGAGGCCCAGGGCACGATCTGGTACATCGTCCCCCAGTTCGTCGGCTTCCTGATCTTCATGCTGGCCGGCTTCGCCGAGACCAACCGCACCCCGTTCGACATGCCCGAGGCCGACGCCGAGCTGGTCCAGGGCTTCATGACCGAGTACGGCGGCATGCGCTTCGGCAGCTTCCTCCTCGTCGAATACATGGAGATCCTGGTCGTCTCCGGCGTCGCCGTGGCGATGTTCCTCGGCGGCTGGATGGGCCCCGGCCCCAGCTTCCTCGACCCGATCTGGATGCTGCTCAAGATGCTCGCCCTGGTCATCGTCTTCATCTGGGTGCGAGCGACGCTGCCGCGGCTGCGCTACGACCAGCTGATGAGCCTGGGATGGAAGATCCTGCTGCCGCTGGCGACGCTCAACGTCCTGGTGACGGCGGTACTGGTGGTGACGACGTGAGCGGCGAGTTCCCCTACCTGAAAGACGACAGCGTCGTCGAGGTCCAGCGCGGCCCCGAGCCGGGCGGCATCGGCGGCGCCTACCGCGCCTTCGGCGAGACCCTGCGCGGGTTGAAGACAACGATGTCGCGCCTGATCGAGGGTCCGCTGACGATCGAGTATCCGGAGGAGAAGACGCCGGTCTACCCGCGCTTCCGCGGCCGCCACAAGCTGCATAAGTTCGAGGACACCGGGCTCGAGAAGTGCGTCGGCTGCTCGCTCTGCGCCGCCGCCTGCCCGGCCGACTGCATCCGCGTCGTCGCCGCCGAGAACATCCCCGGCGAACGCGTCTCGGCCGGCGAGCGCTTCGCCGCGATCTACGAGATCAACCTCTCGCGCTGCATCTTCTGCGGCTACTGCGAGATCGCCTGTCCCTTCGACGCGATCACGATGGGCCACGACTACGAGATGGCCGACTACGACCGCGCCGACCTGATCTTCACCAAGGAGATGTTGCTGGCGGAGTCGATCGAGCGCACGCCGCTGCGGGCGGAGGGCGAATAGTGGAAGCGGTGCTCTTCTTCGGTGCGGCGCTCGGCGCCCTCGGCGGGGCGATCGGCGTCGTCGCCATGCGCAGCCCCTTCTACGGGGTGCTGGCGCTGATCATCCACCTCTTCTCGCTGGCGGTGCTCTTCCTCTTGCTCAGCTCGGCCTTCGTCGCCGCTGCCCAGGTGGTCGTCTACGCCGGCGCCGTGATGGTGCTCTACGTCTTCGTCGTCGCCTACGTCGGTGGCAACACCGAGTCGGCCTGGGAGCCGATACCGGGCCAGCGCTTCCTCGGCCCCCTGCTCGGCGCCGCGATCTTCGTCGAGCTTTCGATCGCCGTCCTCTCCTCATCCCTGATCGCCCTCGGAACCCACGGAGCAGACGTCAAGCCCGGCTTCGGCGACCCCGCCGGCATCGGCAAGCTCCTCCTAGAACGCTTCCTGCTGCCCTTCGAGGCCTCATCCATCCTGCTGCTCCTTGCTGCGGTCGGCGCGATCGTCCTAGCCGGTCGCGTAGTGATCGACGGGCCTGGCAAGGTGAGCGCGGAGGGGTCCTCAGAACACTCCAGCGAGGCTCCTGCCGAGCGTTCTGAGGACCCCTCCGCGCTCACCTCCCACGCCGGGGGTACCGCGTGAACATCGAGTGGTACATCGTCCTCTCCAGCCTCCTCTTCGCCGTAGGAGCCATGGGCATCCTCCTGCGCCGCAGCCCGGTCGTGATCCTGCTCTGCCTCGAGCTGATGCTCAACGCCGGCAACCTGGCCCTGGTCGCCTTCAGCAAGATGGTCGGCAACCAGCAGGGGCAGATCTTCGCGATCGTCGTCATGGTCGTCGCCGCCTGCGAGGTGGTCGTCGGCCTCGGCCTGATCGTCGCGATCTTCCGCCGCAAGCTGCCGCTCGACGTCGATGAGCTGCGGGAGCTGCGCGGATGACGGCGACATCCTGGGCCTGGCTGGTCCTGCTATTCCCGCTGCTCGGCTCGATCGCGATCGCGCTCGGCTTCAAGGCGCTGCCGGCAAAGGCGGCCGGGGCGATCGGCGCAGCCGCGATCGGCGCAGCCTTCATCTGCGGCATCGGCGCCCTGATCCACCTGCTCGGCGAAGCGCCCGACGCCCGCCACCACGCCTCATCGCTCTGGGACTACGCCAGCGTCGCCGGGCTCGACATCAAGCTCGGCATCTTCGTCGACCCACTCTCGGTCTTCATGGTCCTCGTCGTCACCGGCGTCTCGACCCTGATCCACCTCTACTCGTTCGGCTACATGCAGTCGGACCAGGGGTATCACCGCTTCTTCAGCTACCTCAACTTCTTCGTCTTCTCGATGCTGCTGCTCGTCCTCGCCGGCAACTTCGTGCTGTTGATCGTCGGCTGGGCCTTCGTCGGCTTCGCCTCCTACGCGCTGATCAGCTTCTGGTACCGGCGCCAGACGGCGACCAAGGCGGGGATGAAGGCCTTCGTGATCAACGTCGTCGGCGACATCGGCCTCGTCCTCGCCGCCTTCCTGATCTTCCGCGAGCTGGGCACCTTCGAATACAGCGAGGTCTTCGCCAAGGCGCCCCAGGTCTTCCACACCAACGAGTGGACGATCACCGCGATCTGTCTGCTGCTCCTCGTCGGCGCCTTCGCCAAGTCGGCGCAGCTGCCTTTCCACACCTGGCTGCCGGACGCGATGGAGGGGCCCACCCCGGTCTCCTCGCTGATCCACGCCGCAACGATGGTCACCGCTGGCGTCTACCTGATCGCCCGCACCCACACCCTCTTCGTCCTCGCCCCCACCGCCGCCGACATCGCCGCCTTCGTCGGCCTGGCGACGCTCTTGGTAGCGGCCTCGATCGCCCTGGTCATGACCGACCTGAAGCGGGCGATCGCCTACTCGACGATGAGCCAGATCGGCTACATGGTCGTCGGCGTCTCGATCGGCGCCTACAGCGCCGGCATGTTCCACCTGATGACCCACGCCTTCTTCAAGGCGCTGCTCTTCATGGCGGCCGGCTCGATTATCGCCGCGATGGCCAACGAGCAGAACATCGACAAGATGTCCGGCTTCGGCAAGGCGATGCGCTTCACCTCGGTGACGATGCTCTGCGGCGGCCTCGCCCTCGCCGCCTTCCCCGGCACCTCGGGCTTCTTCTCCAAGGACGAGATCCTCGCCTACGCCTCGGCCCGAGGCGGCATGTACCTGATCTTCACCGTGCTCGGCTACTTCGGCGCCCTGCTGACCGCGATCTACACCTTCCGCCTGATCTTCCGCGTCATCCCCGGCAAGCCGTGCCCGGAGGCACAGGAGCTGATCGACACCGGCCACGTCCATCACGCCCATCCCTTCAACCCGGCGACCGGCGAAGAAGAGGACACCGAGGTCGGCTTCCCGGGCTCCGAGCACCACATCGCCGAGTCCTCGCTGCCAATGCGGATCGCGATGGCCGTGCTCGCCTTCGGCGCCCTCTTCGCCGGCCTGGTCCAGGTGCCGGGAGTCGACGACGCCGTGACCAAGTTCCTCGACCCGGTCTTCGCCGACTCTCCGCTGGCCGCGATCCACCCCTCGGTGGCTGCCTCCTGGCTCGGCTTGGCGATCGGCGGCGCGATCTCGCTGGCCGGCATCGCCATCGCCCACTACCTCTACGTGGCGCGACCGGAGACGCCCGCCGCCCTGCAGCGGCGCTTCTCCGCGCTCCACACCTTCCTCTACAACAAGTGGTACTTCGATGAGGCGATCGACTTCCTCATCGTCCGCCCGGCGCTGGCGATCGGTCGCTTCGCCAACCGCACCTTCGAGCGCCTCGTCGTCGACGGCCTCATCAGCGGCACCGAGGACGTGGTCGGCGGCGGCGGCCGCCTCGTCCAGCTCGTGCAGAGCGGCTTCGTGCGCAGCTACGCCCTGCTGCTGATCGTCGGCTTCGCCGGCCTCGCCCTCTACTTCCTGCTGAGCAGCCAATGACCGCGAAATTCGCAAGCGTGCATCTCTGGTTCTCCGCGCCGCGAATTTCGCGGGAGGCAATGTGATGATCAACTCGCTGCTCTGGACACCGCTCGTCTTCGGCTTCATTGGCCTGCTGATCCCGCGCCGCTACGCCGGCTGGTGGGCGACGCTGGGCACGGCGGTGACGCTCGGGCTGGCGATCTCGATGGTCGTCGGCTTCAACTCCGGCGCCGGCCTGCAGGACACCGTCGACGTCAACTGGATCCCCGGCCTCGGCGTCGACTACAGCCTCGGCGTCGACGGGCTCAACGTCTTCCTGATCCTGCTCACCACCGTGCTCTGGGTGGCCGGCACGGCCTTCGCCGCCTTCCGCGAGCAGGAGCGGCCCCACCTCTTCTTCCTGATGATGCTGCTCGGCGAGACCGCCACCCTGGGCTCGTTCTTGGCCCAGGACCTGCTGCTATTCGTCCTCTTCTTCGACCTGATGCTGGTGCCGTTCTACTTCCTCTTCGGCGCCTGGGGCACGGACCGCGAGAACGGGGTGACGGCCTCAGCGGCGACGCTGAAGATGATCGTCTACACGCTGATCGGCTCGCTGCTGATGCTGGTCGGCGCAATCGCCACCGCGATCATCTCGGCCCAGGACGGCGGCCACCTCACCTTCTCGATCGCCGAGCTGGCCAAGCACCCGATCGCCGAAGGCAGCCAGCGCTGGATCTTCTGGTTCTTCGCCGCGGCCTTCCTGGTCAAGATGCCCGCCTTCCTCCTGCACGGCTGGATGCCCGACGCCTACCGGGCGGCGCCGCTGCCGGCCCTGGCGGTCTTCTCCGGCGTGCTGGCCAAGGTCGGCGCCTACGGCTTCCTGCGCGTGGTGCTGCCGCTCTTCCCGGCGGCGACGGTCGAATTCCAGGAGGTGATCCTGGTCATCGCCCTGGCCTCGATCCTCTACGGCTCGGTGATGGCCTTCACCCAGACCAACGTGCGGCTGATCGCCGGCTACTCCTCGGTCGCCCAGCTCGGCTTCATCACCGCCGGCATCTTCGCCCTCTCCGCCGATGGCTCCGACGGCGCGGTGCTGCAGATGGTCAACCACGGCCTCGTCGTCGCGCCGCTCTTCGTCATCGTCGCGATCCTGGCCGAGCGCTCCGGCAGCGAGGACCTGCGCGAGATGGGCGGGATGGCGATGAAGGCACCGGTGCTGGCCGCCCTCTTCCTGATCGTCACCCTGGCGACCCTGGCGATGCCCGGCTCGGCCAATTTCGTCGGCGAGTTCTACATCCTCAACGGCCTCTTCGACTCCAAGATCGTCTTCGCCTTCGTCGCGATCAGCGGCGTCGCGATGAGCGCCTACTACGCCCTCCGCCTCTACCAGCGCACGATGCACAACCGCAAGCCCAACGGCCTCGAATCGCGCGAGATCAACCTCCGCGACGGGATCGTCCTCGCCCCGCTGGTGCTCTGCATCCTCGGCCTGGCGCTCTACCCCCAGCTGATCTTGAAGCGGACTGATGGCGCGGTGCAGCAGAGTGTGGCGGCTATCGAAAACCAGCATCCCCAGCCGCCAGCGAACCTGGCCAAGCGATGAACTTCAACGCTCCTCACATGGACTACGCCGCGCTCTCCTCCGTCCTGGCGCTGACCGTCGGGCTCTGCGTCGTCCTGCTCAGCGGCGTCTTCAAGCCAGTCAAGCGGGCCGTACCGGGGCTCACCCTGCTCACGCTCGCCGCCACGGCCGGGCTGCTGATCTGGCGTTGGGACAACCCGCAGGACCTCGTCTCCGGCGCCCTGCGGCTCGACGACCTGGCGATCTCGATCTCGCTGATCGCAATCCTCACCGCGGCTGCGGCGATCTTCTTCTCGATCCGCGAGCCCGCCGTCGACGAAGCCGGCTCGGGCGAGTACCACGCGCTGCTGATCGGCTCGGTGCTGGGCATGGTGCTGCTGGCGCAGGCGCAGAACCTGGTCACCTTCTTCGTCGCGATCGAGACGCTCTCGATCCCGCTCTACATCCTCTGCGCCACCAACCTGCGCCGCGAGAAGTCGCTCGAGTCGGGGCTCAAGTACCTGATCGTCGGCTCGCTCGGCTCGGCGACGCTGCTCTACGGGATGGCCCTCATCTACGGCGGCAGCGGCTCGACCGACTTTGCCGGGATCGCCCACGGCATCGCCCAAAAGGGCGTGCTCGGCGACCCGCTGATCCTGGTCGGGATCGCGATGACCGCGGTCGGGCTCGCCTTCAAGACCTCGATCGCCCCCTTCCACCAGTGGACGCCCGACGTGTACGAGGGGGCCCCCTCGCCGATCACCGCCTTCATGGCAGTGGCGACCAAGGCCGCCGCCTTCGCCGTCTTCATCCGCTTCTTCGACGTCGCCCTGGCCCCCCAGGCAAGCGAATGGCAGCCGGCCCTGGCCGTGCTCGCCGCGATCTCGATCGTCGTCGGCAACGTCGGCGCGCTCGGCCAGGACTCGCTCAAGCGCCTGCTCGGCTACTCCGGCGTCGCCCAGGCCGGCTACATCCTCTGCGGCCTCGTCGTCGCCAGCGAGGCCGGCGTCAACGCGATCGTCTTCTACCTCGCCGCCTACGCCTTCATGAACCTCGCCGCCTTCGCCGTCGTCATCGCTCGCGAGCGCGAGACGATCTTCGGCGACCACATCGACTCGGTGCGCGGCCTCGGCGCCGAGCGCCCGCAGCTCGCCTGGCCGCTGACGATCTCGATGCTCGGCCTCGCCGGCCTGCCCGCCACGGCCGGCTTCATCGGCAAGCTCTACCTGATCGAGGCCCTGGTCGAAGGCGACTACACCTGGCTCGCCGTCTTCATCGCCGTCGGCACGATGATCTCGCTCGCCTACTACCTGCGGGTGGTGGCGGCGATGTGGATGAGAAGCGAGGCGGCCGGCCCTGAACCGGCGATTGCGGGGGCTTCCCCGGAGGCGGATCCGATCGACCCGGAGGCGGGGCGACGCATCTACCTGGTGGCCCCCGCCCTGCTCGCCGCGGCGGCGACGATCTTCTTCGGTGTCATCCCCCAGCCACTGGTTGAGTTCGCTCAGCACGCTGGGGCGTCCCTGTTCTGACAAACGCCCCCGGCGCGGCGGGTCCTGTCGCCGCAGGAACCCCCACCCCTTCCGGTAGCTGAAGCTTCCTCAGGGGTGGGTCCCCCTACGGCGCCACCCCCCGCGAGTGACGTATGGTCAGGACATGGGTGAGGAGCGACCGAGGGCACTTCAAGCAGCGACGATGTGCGAGGCGTTTCAGCTCACTGCTGCGGAGTGGGCGGAGAGTCCCGCGTTGCGGTTCAAGGACTCCGACTACGAAGCGAGTTGGGCGGACTACGCGGAGGCGGTGCGGAAGCGGGCGGCGGGGCTCGCGAAGCTTGGGGTAAAGCGGGGCGACACGGTCGGCTTCATGCTCGTCAACCGCCCCGCCCTGCATCTCACCGATGCCGCCGCGATGCACCTCGGCGCGACCACCTTCTCGGTCTACAACACCTCCTCCCCCGAGCAGGTCGAGTACGTGGTCAAAGACGCCGGCAACCGGGTGATCGTCACCGAACAGGCCTTCCTCGAGACCGTGCTGGCGGCCCGCGAGCAGGTCGAGACGCTCGAGCACGTGATCGTGATCGACGGCGAGGCCCCCGCGGGGACGCTCTCGATCGAGGAGCTGGAGCGGATGGGCGAGCCCGATTTCGACTTCGAGGCGGCCTGGCGCGCGGTCGAGCCCGAAGACGTGCTCTGCCTGATCTACACCTCGGGCACCACCGGGCCGTCCAAGGGAGTGCAGCTGACCCACGCCAACATGGTGGCCGTCTGGAGGGCCTGCGACGAGGTCCAGCGGACCGCCCCGGGCGGGCGGATGATCTCTTACCTCCCCAGTGCCCACATCGCCGACCGCTGGGCGGGCCTCTACGCCCAGATGATCTACGGCACCTGCATCTACTGCTGCCCCGATCCGCGCCAGATGGTCGCCTACTCGATCGAGGTCAAACCGACGGTCTGGGGCGGCGTGCCGCGGATCTGGGAAAAGCTGAAGGCGGCGATCGAGGTCGGCATCGCGGCCGAGGCCGACGAGGCCAAACGCGAAGCGACCGTGGCGGCGATCGATCTCGGACGGCGCCGCGCCCGGGCGATGATGGACGGCGGCGTGCCCGCCGAGTTCGAGGCCGAGTGGCAGCGCGCCGACGAGCAGGTGCTCTCGACGATCCGGGCGATGCTCGGCCTCGACGAAGTCGAATCGTTCGTGGTCGGGGCGGCGCCAACGCCGCCCGAGGTGCTCGAGTTCTTCCTCGCGCTGGGGATCGAGATCCGCGAGACCTGGGGGATGTCGGAGACGACGGCGATCACGACGCTCAACCCGCCCGGCGCGGTCCGCGTCGGCACCGTCGGCCCGCCGATCCCGAACACCGAGGTGAAGCTGGCCGATGACGGCGAGGTGATGGTGCGGGGACCGCAGGTGATGTCCGGCTACCGCAACATGCCCGAGAAGACCGCTGAGGCGCTCGGCGAGGACGGCTGGCTGAGCACCGGCGACATCGGCGAATTCGACGAGGCCGGCTACCTGCGCATCGTCGACCGCAAGAAGGAGCTGATCATCAACGCCGCCGGCAAGAACATGTCGCCGGCCAACATCGAGGCGAAGCTGAAGGCGGCGACGCCGCTGATCGCCCAGGCGGTCGCGATCGGCGACAACCGCCCCTACAACGTCGCCCTCTTCGCCCTCGACCCCGAATCGCTCGCCGCCCGCGGCCTCTCCCCCACCGACTCCGCCGTCGCCGATGAGATCGCGACCGCGGTCGAGACCGCCAACGCCCGCCTCTCACGAGTCGAGCAGATCAAGCGCTTCAAGGTCCTCCCCGGCGAGTGGGTCCCCGGCGGCGAGGAGCTGACGCCGACGATGAAGCTGAAGCGCCGCCCGATCGAGCGCAAGTACGAAGCGGAGATCGACGCGCTGTACGCCTAGTTCAGAGCAAAACGACACCGAGTCGGGCGGTCGACAGCGATAGGCCGTAATTCGGTGACTCGGTCATATATACATCGCAGGACTCAAGACGTACCCAAAGACCGATGGATACAGAGACCCCCGACCCGAACGTTCCGGCCGGTTGGTATCCGGACCCCACCCAAACCGCCACACAGCGCTACTGGGATGGGAATGCGTGGACGGAGCAGCGTGCCCCTCTGGTCGCGCCGACCGCCCCACCGCAAACACCCGCACGAACGACGATCGAGATTTCACCTCGGCTAGTGCTGGGCATCCTCGGAGCGATTGCGGCGGTGGCTGGGACCTTCCTTCCTCATGCTGAAAGCGCAAGCCTGCTTCACATTGCGCACAACACATTGATTTCTTCCAGCGACGGGCTGATCGTCATTGTTCTTGCACTTGGCGGCGGGGGAGCCGCAATCCGCGACGCTTCAAAGTCGGGCCTCAGCTGGTCCCTGATCCTCATTGGCGTAGTGCTAGCTGGGCTCGGCATCCTTGAGGCTCAGGCAGACCAACTCAAGGTCGTCAATGGCCTTGGGCAAGAAGTGGAAACCACGGCCGGGCCCGGCGTATGGGCAGTGGGAATCGGCGGTGGCCTAATCGCGCTAGCCGGCTTGGTGCGAGGACGCAGCTCTGCGCCCGACTCCGACATTTCTCAAGGTTCGAACGCCTAACACGACGGACCAGAGTCTCGCACGCAACACCCACCGGTTCAGCTTGAAAGGGTCCGCGGATCGGCGTTCTCCTCACAACCGCGGCGATCGTGATCTCGGTCGGGATCGGGGTCGCCTCCGAGCACCGCTGGCCGGCGGGCGCGGCGATGGTCTCGCGCCGGGCCCTGACGCTGCTGCTCTACGTCTTCCTGCCGCCGGTGATCTTCTTCAACATCGCCAAGGCGAACATCGACCTCAGCCACGGGGTTGGCCTGCTGCTCGGCATCCTCGCCTCCTCACTGGGCGCGCTTGTCGCCTACCTGATCGCGAGCCGGGTGCTGCGCCTGCCGCGCTTCCAGACCGGCGCCGTCGTCGTCACCATCCTCAGCGTCAACACCGGCTACCTCGGTTACCCGATGACCGTGGCCCTGCTAGGCCGCGACCAGCTCTCTACCGCGGTCCTCTATGACGTGCTCGTCACCGGGCCCTGCCTGCTGCTCGGCGCCTTCGCGATCGGCGCCGCCTTCGGCACCAAGGCGGGCGAAACCCCACGCCAGCGCGTGCGCGCCTTCTTCACCCGCAACCCGGCCCTCTTCGCCGCGATCCTCGGCCTGCTGGCGCCCCGTTCGCTGGCCCCCGACACCCTCGTCGACATCTCACAGGCGCTGATCGTCGCCATCTTGCCGATCGGCTTCTTCGCCGTCGGCGCCACCCTGGCCGAGAATGCCGAGCACGGTGAGCTGCCAATGCCGCCGCCGATCACTCGCCCGGTCGCGCTCGCCGTCGTCACCCGCCTCGCCGTCGTTCCCGGCCTGCTGATGCTGATGGCGGCACCGCTGATCGACCTGCCCGCCGCCTATCGCCTGCTCTCGGCGATGCCCTCCGGCCTCAACTCACTGGTCGTCGCCCATGCCTATGGCCTCGACATGGAGATCACCGCCGAGGCCGTCACCTGGTCGACCATCATCGTTGTCGGCGCCGCCCTCGTGTCACTCTTGTTCTGATGCTGCACCACGTCGGGATCGAGGTGACGCCGGGTGCGATCGAGCGCACCGTCGAGCTCTTCCAGCTGCTCGGCTTCGAGCTGGTCGAGCCGCCGGAGACGCTGAGCGAGTTCACCTGGCTCGAACGGAACGGCACCCAGGTCCACCTGATGCCGAGCGACTCGCCGACCGTTCCCTCCCCAGGCCATGCGGCGGTGGTCGCCCGCGACTTCGAGCGCGCCTGTGCCGCGCTGGCCGAGCACGGCTTCGAGGTCGAACGGCGGCGCGAACACTGGGGGGCAGCCCGCGCACTCGCCTTCACCCCCGATGGGCACCGGGTCGAGCTGATGGCCGCGCCGCCGACGGGTCGCGACTGACGCCGGCTGGCGCCGAGTACGTCTCAACCCGCCTATGACACGGGCTGAGACGTACTCGCGGGCCGGACCTCCCCGCCGAGACCGCGGCTACGATGCCCCGGTGCGTTACCCGGTCGAGGACTTCACCGCTGAGGAGCGGGCGCTGTTGGCGCCCCACTTCACCAACCTCGATCGTCCCGTCTTCGCCCTCGTCAACCTCCCGGAGACTGTCAAGGGAGCACTTTTCGCCCGCTATTCGCGCTATTCGGGGACGGTTCGCCGGCTTTACTTGGAGGAGTTCGCGGCCGATTCCGAGGCCGGTACGCGCCCCTTCGACGGCGCCGAGGGTGAGCGCGCTGCGGGGCTCTACGAACGGGTCTTCCTCGGCTACGGCGACGACTCGATCGCCCAGGTCGGCGGCGCTCACATCGCCTGCGAGTGGGTCTCCAACGTGCTCACCAAGGTGCTGCAGCGCGGCCGCCTCGCCGCCTACCTAGAGCAGTCGACCCGCTACATCCCCTACGACAAGCCGATCGAAGGTGAGGGGGGCTATCGCTATTACCGCAACGAGGAGCTCGGTCCTGAGTTCGGCGCCGCGATGGGCGAGATCTTCGCGATCTACTCGGCCTCACTGCAGCGGGTCGAGCAGTGGGCGGCCGAGCGCTGGCCGCGTGGGGCGGATGAACCGGAGGGACCGTGGCAGCGCTCGATCCGGGCCAAGGCGCTCGACCTGCTGCGCGGCCTGCTGCCGGCGGCGACGCTTAGCCATGTCGGCATCTACGCCTCCGGCCAGGCCTACGAGCAAATGCTGCTGCGGCTGATGGCCTCGCCGCTGCCGGAGGCGCGCGAGTACGGCGGCATGATCCTCACCGAGCTGAAACAGGTGATGCCCAGCTTCGTCTCCAGGGTCGAGCGTCCCGACCGCGGCGGCGAGTGGGTCGCCTTCCTGCAGCAGCGCCGCGAGCAGACCGAGCAGTGGGTCTCGCGCCTCGGCCTGGACCGGCGCGGCGAGGGTGAGGCGACACCCTCGGTGGAGCTGGTCCACGTCGACGGCAGCGAAGAGAGCCTGCTCGCCGCCTGCCTGCTCGAGTCGGCCACGGTGCCAGAGACAGAGGTCCTTGCGCGTCTCGATGTGCTCGACCGCGAGGAACGCGCCGAGCTGCTGGCGGCGATGGTCGGCGAGCGGGCCAACCGCCGCCACCGTCCCGGACGGGGCTTCGAGTCGCTGCGCTACCGCTTCGAGATCGTCTCCGACTACGGCGCCTTCCGCGACCTGCAGCGGCACCGGATGCTGACCGTGCAGTGGCAGCGCCTCGGGCCCGACCTTGGCGCCGGCATCCCCGAGGAGGTGCGTGAAGCGGGCGCGGGCGACGAGTTCGAGCGGGCCCTGGAGATCTCCCGCAACGAGTACGAGCGGCTCGCCGCGGCCGGCCTCAGCGAGCAGGCCCCCTACGCACTCAGCCTCGCCTACCGAATCCGCTACACGCTCGACCTCAACGCCCGCGAGGCGATGCACCTGATCGAGCTGCGCTCAGGCCGCGAGGGCCATCCGACTTACCGCGCCGTCGCCCAAGCGATGCACGAGCGGATCGCCGCCCTCCATCCTGGTGTCGCCGCGGCGATGAGCTTCGTCGACACCTCCCAGGAGCCGCGCCTGGAGCGCATCCTCAGCGAGATTCGGACTCAGAGGAAGCGGACGGCGGCGGAGCGCTCCCGTTAGCGCCGTCGCTGTCGCTGTCTTCGCCCTCACTGCCCTCGTCCTCCTCATCGGGCCCTTCCAGGTCGGCCGCAACCCTCTCCCCCGGTGAGGGCCAGGAGACCGCTTCGCCGGCCTCCCAGGCGGGAGGCCTGCCACCGGGGAGCCAGCCGGCCACGAGCAGGCCGAAGTAGATGAACCAGATGATGCCCAGCTGGAAGAGCCCAAAGATGGAAGCGGCGCCGATCGCGATCCCCAGGGCCCCCCAAAACCGACTCAGGAGGCCCACCCGCATTCCGTTCAGGCAGCTGTAGATGAGGGCGAAGGCGAGCGCGAGCAGGCCACCGAACTGAATCCCTTCGGCGATCTTGCGGATCGAGGTGCCTTTGATCGCGTCTTCGGCCCTGTCGTTTTCGATCTTGGTGGTCGCGCAGTCGGAAAGCGCGCCGCTCCCCGTGCCGAAATCATCGCGGAAGGCACTGGCGTCATCGCCCTGTTCGGTGCGGCATTCTTTCGTCGCGTCAGCTCGGCTGAGGCTGCTCGTCCCCTCGCCGTTGACGAAGGCGGTGGCCGCATCGTTCGCGGCTACCCCGTTCAACACCGCCGCCACCGAAAGTGCGATCGGTGCCAGCATGACCAGGGGAAGAAACTGCGAGCGAACCCGCGGGCTTCGTTCCCTCACAGCGCGGAAGAGATAAAGCAGTGGCATCGCGAGGAGCAGGAACCCGAAGGCCTGGATCACGCTGACCAAAGTCACCGTCGAGGCGTGGTCGTGGAGATCGCGAAGGCTGTCCGCTTCGCCGCCGCCGCCGAGCGAGGCGCCAATCACCACCGAGGCGAGGAGGAGCGCCACCGCGCCAAAGGTGGCTAGGACCGTGGGCGTTCGCCAGCGTTCCTCCCAGATAGTGACCTGACTGCGATGCACGGCGGCGAGCCTACCCGCATCGACGACAGGAGGGACCGCGCGGGGCGTACGCTACTGCCGATGAGAGCGACGCGAACGACTCGAGACGGACGCGAGCCGACCCCGGTCGTGCCACTCGAGGCGGGGGCCGGGCCGGACAACCCGCCATGCCCCGCCTGCGGCGAGCCGCTCTTCGGCTGGATCGACGCCCGGGCGGGCCTGGCCGGCTCGGTGCAACGCTGCGAGAGCTGTGGGCTTGGCGTCGTGGCCGGCGGTGACCTGGAGAGCGCCCTGGCGACGCTCGATCGGCAGACGAGCGAGGAGACGATCCGGATCGCCGATCGCAACAGCTTCGCGGCCTGGGTCGGCGGCGCCGGCTGGGCCGGGTTGGAGCCGGGCACTCGCTACCTCTTCACGGCCGAGGCGGTGCGCCGCCTCCTCGCCAATCGCGACCAGATCGTCTCGGCTCGCTGGACTCCGGGCAGCGGAATCGCGCTGATGTGGCAGACGATCCTCAACGGCTTCACCTTCGGCCGCAACGTCGCGCTCGGAGCTTTGGGCCGCGGCACGGCTGCCCCCGCCGAGCGCCCCTGGCAGCGCCGGCTCGACGCTGTGATCAGCGTCGCCGTCGCGATTCCGGCGATGATCTTCGCGATCCCGATGGAGCTGATCGCCGCCGTCCTGCGCCGGGGCGGCGCGATGAAGCTGCGCCTGGAGCTTCTCTAGCGCGGACTAGGAGAGACCTTCGCGCGCCTCGCGCACGAGGGTGACGGCCTCGGGGAAGAGGACACGGATCGCGTCCCGCACCTGCATCGCCTGCTGATCTGGACCGCCGGTGAGGTCGAGCTGGCCGATCGAGGCGACGGTCATCTCGACCGCGAGCTTGATCGCGTTGTCGGCCCAGGCGACGCGCTGGGAGGACTGCATCTGCTCCGAGAGCTCCTCCATACGAGCGCGGAACTCGTCGGGGTCGCCAAAGAGGTTGAAGGGGCTGCCCTCCATCTGTCACATGAATAGCAGAAGGGGCTCCCGAGGAGAAGTTGCGACATTCTGCGCGCCACACGTGCGCCGGGGGTCCCTAGCGTCGGGACCGTGGATTGGCAGCGAGCGCATGGGCACGACAGTCGGGCGATTGACCGTGCTCGCGAGCAAGGATCTGCAAGCGTCGAGCAGGCCGGGCTGGTCGCGCTGATTGCCCTGCTGTTGCTCGCGGGGATCGCCGCCATCGCCGCGAGCGGTGAAATCAAAGCGAGTCGCGGGCTCGCCGACGTCCTCTCCAAACGAATCGCCTGCGGACCGCGGCTGCCCGACGCCTGCCGCCACCATCCGCTCGTCCCCGCCTATGGCTGGCCGCTGGCCCGACTGGCGCGCGCCCTCGCACCGGCGCCGGTGGCAGAGCCAGGTCCGACCGGTCTTCCCCTCGTTCCGGTCGACTTCCGCCATTGCCGGCGCGAAAGCTGTGCCGTCGCCGCCGGGCCGCACCTGACCGCCTCACGCCGCCGCACCACGGCGTTCACCGAGCTGGTCGACCGGCGCCGCTCGCTTGGCTGGGTGGAGCTCGTCTACTGGCTCTACCGCCCCGGCCTGGGCTGGTTCCGAGTCGTCCGGCGCGCAACCCAGGCCGATGTCGATGCCGCGTCAGGCACCCCGGTCCTGCTCGAAGATGACCCCGCCCTCGTCCCCCTGGAGACCCTGCCCGGTCGTGACCAATACGAGTTCCCTCAGGATGAGGAGCCGCCTTGGCGTTGGAGAATCGAAAGTCTGTACCCGGGCTGGTCGAGCTGAGTCCCTTTCAGCAGGCCTGCGTACTCATGAACGCGCAACGCCGTGCCGATTGAAGCCCGGTGAACTCCGATGACACCAAGCTCAGGAACCGTCTAATCACAGGGAAAACCACGCCAGGGAGTCAAGAGGCGCGTGAGCAGTACAAGCAAATTCGCCTGCTGCTGGCCGGGCAATGGGTGTTTGCAGCGGTCATCGCCGGGTTCGCCGTCTATCTCTCGGTTTCCTGGATAATTTTTGCCCTGCTCGCGGTTGCCTGCATCTTCGGCATTCCGGGCCAGCGAAAGTTCCTCGTGCGTCTGCGGGAAAACGCCTACCCCAACGGGTCGCAAGGCGAATAGGCACTCACAGGCTCTTCGTCCTAGCTCCAGCTCTCGCCCTGTTGCACTCGCTCGAAGCCGAGCCAGAGGGAGTTCATCGCCGTGTTGACGACGCGCTCGCGCGGCACGTCCGGGTTGTCGGCCCACCAGATCGCGAGTCCCTGGAGGACGCCGCGCAGGACAACCCAGACCATCTCCAGGCCCTCACCTTCGATCGAACCGGCCATGTCGGCGGCGCCGGGCTCGGCGGCGAAGAGCTGCATGATCGCGTCGCGGCTGTTGGTCGCCACCGCGGCGTGCACGGCCGCGACTTCGGGATCGGCACTGGCGTCGCGGAAAAGCACCCGGCCGGCGAAAGGGTGCTCCTCGACGTAGGCGAACCAAGCGTCGAACGAGCGGGCGACACGCTGGCGGGGTGGATCGTCACCGCTGAAGTTGCGGCGCCAGACCTCGCGCAGCTCGGCGAAATGACGCTCGAGCAGCTGCCGATAGAGGTCCAGCTTCGACTTGAAGTGGTCGTAGACGACCGGGGGGGTCACCCCGGAGCGCCTGGCGATCTCCTCAATCGAGGCTCCCCGGTAGCCGCGGGTGGCAAAGAGCTCGGCGGCGGCGGCTTCGATCAGGGAGCGCCGCGCTGCCCGGCCGATCCGCTTTCTGGGTTGCTTAGTAGATGAGGACATACGCTAACCTAGTAATCCTTAGGTTAGCTTCCGGACAGGAGGGTTCGATGGTCGTCACAGTGCAACTCGCCGACGTGGGAGCGCGGAGCGCACCGGGAATCCTCCGTCGCAAGCCCCGCCCGGGCGACATCAACGGCCTGCTCTATGCGGAGCCGGTCGCGGCGGCACCACTGAGCGGCCACCTCCTGCCCAAACCCCAGCCGGGGCGCGTCGGCCTGATCGCCGCCTGGGAGGAGGACGCCGCGTTCGACGCTTTCCTCGCCGAGCACCCCTTGGCCCGTCGCCTTGCGAGCGGCTGGCAGGTCCGCCTGCAGCCGCTCCATATCTATGGCGCCTGGTCGCCGCTGCCCGGCCTGCCGAGCGGGGAGATCGCGGTCGGCGAGAACGATCCGGTCGCCGTGCTGACGATCGGCCGGCTGCGCCTGCGCCGCGTCCGTCCCTTCCTGCGCGCGAGCGCCGCCGCCGAGGGTGAGGCTGTCTCCAACGCGGCGATGATCGCGGCAACGGGGCTCGCCCGTCCACCACGGCTCGTCTCCACCTTCTCGATCTGGCGCAACGTCGGCTCGATGCGCGACTACGCGCGCGGGCACAGCGACGGCGCGCACCCGACCGCGACGCGCGCGCACCGGCAGAGCTCCTTTCACCATGAGTCCGCCTTCATTCGCTTCCGCCCCTACGCCTCCCAGGGCGAGTGGGACGGCCGCGACCCGCTCGCCGCGATCTAGGGCTGGGCGGCCGAGGGCGCGGCCTCTTCCCGCTCGGCCTCGTCCTGGGCCTGGCGGATCAGCCCTTTCCAGTCGGTCGTCCTGAATACCAGCAGGATCGCGGTGAAGCCGAGCGCCACCGACCAGGCCGCCATCGCGATTTGGGTGCCGACCGAGAAGGAGAGCACCGCCGCGCGCGATGGACCGTGCAGGGTGGCGACGAGCAGCGCCTGCTGGGCGCCGGCGCCACCGGGGGTGAAGGGGATGATCGTGGCGATCGCCTGCACGCTCATCACCAGCAGCACATTGCCGACCGAGCCGCCGATCCCAAAGGCCTCGAGGAAGAACCAGAAGGCGAGGAAACGGCAGATCCAGCCCACCCCCTGCCAGGCGGCGACCTGGCGCACGTAGCGGCGCGGCTGGGTGAGGATCACCAGGCCCTGGCGGACCCGCGCCCAGAAGCGGCGCACGTGGTGGGCGAGGTAGTAGATGCCGATCGCCAGCGCCAGCGCCAGCACGCCGAGCGTGATCAGCAGCGTGCGCGGGTGGTTGGCCCAAAAGGCGATCTCGAAGGCGGGCAGGTGCGGCAGCTCCGGCGGTTCAGGCAAGAGACCTTGGGAAATCGCGAAGAGGAGGACGAGAATGCCAATGGTGGTGTCGAAGACCGACTGGACCAGGAAGGACGAGGTGACGGCCGGGTAGGAGGAGTCGGGGATCTGGCGCTTGACCAGGAAAACCTTGGTCACGTCCCCGGCCCGGGCAGGGAGGATCGCGTTGATGCCCGCACCGGCCAGGTAGGCGGCGCCAAGCTGCAGGAAGGAGATCGGCTTGTCGGGATAAGCGGCGCGCAGGACGTTGCGCCAGGCCCAGGCGCGGGCGAGCTGCATCGCCAGCAGGAAGCCGAGCGCGATCATGAATGGCGTCCAGCGGATATCGGAGAGATGCTCGAAGAACGAGCTCGCCGCGTTGAAGAACGAGTTGAAGCTGGATGCAAGATCAGCGAGTGGCATCGCAGCTACACTAGCCCGCTCCGTGTCAGAGGCCGAGACTCAGATCGCCACTGCGCAGGCCCCGCGTGACCCCGCCGACGAGGCGATGTGCGCGCGTGCCCGCGAGCGTTACGCAGCCGACCGCAAAAGCCGGATGCGGCGACGGCGCAAGGCGCACGCGACGATGCCGAGCCTGATCATCATCGGCGGGCTGAAGTGCGGCACGACGAGCATCCATCACTACCTCGGCCTGCATCCCGAGATCCACATGTCGAAGCCGAAGGAGCTCAACTTCTTCGTCGAGGAGCTCAACTGGGACCTTGGCCTCGACTGGTACGCGAGCCGCTTCGACGACCGCCTCAAGGTCAGCGGCGAGTCCTCCCCCCACTACACCAACCTGCCGCGCTTCAAGGGCGTGCCGGCGCGCATCCGCGAGCACTGCCCCGACGCCCGCCTGCTCTATATGGTCCGCGACCCGATCAAGCGCATCCTCTCGCACTGGGTCCACGCCACCGGCGCCGGCTACGAGACCGGCGACCTGGTCGAGGTCCTCTCCAACCCCGACTCCTCCTACATAAACCGCTCCAAGTACTGGATGCAGCTGCAGCCCTACCTGGAGCTGTTCGATCGCGAGCAGATCGAGGTGATCACCCAGGAGGAGCTGCAGACCGAACGCGAGGAGACGATGCGCAAGGCCTTCGCCTTCGCCGGCGTCGACGAGAGCTTCACCTCCGAGCAGTTCGACCGCGAGTGGGAGAAGTCCGGAGCCAAGGAGGGCGACAAATACCAGCTGATGGAGAAGCTGATCAAGCTGCCCGGCTTCCGCTCCTTCGACCGCAATTTCGACCGCCTGCCCGAGCCGCTGCGCTGGCGAGTCGAGAAGCTCGTCCACGACCCCGAGAAGCCGCCGGCGCCGAAGCCGAAGCTCCCCGACGACCTCTTCGAGACGATCCGCGGCCATTTCACCTCTGACGTCGCCGAACTGCAGAAATTCGCCGGCCGCGAGTTCGCCGGCTGGCACGACTACTCCTGAGGCCTATTAGGCGACGCCCGCACGGGTAGGGTCGTCATAGGTCCAGTCGATGAGGCGCCTGACCCCAGACCCCGGTGAGACCACCGTCGAGCAGCAGCTCGACGCCTACCGGCCGTGGGAGGAGGAGCGCGCGGGGCGCCCCTTCGTTGCGATGAACTTCGCCGCCACCGTCGACGGGCGGGCAACGATCGGCGGCGTCTCTGGCCCGATCGGCTCGAAAACCGACACTTCGATGCTCTCGGGCCTGCGCAAGCGCTTCGACGCGGTGATGATCGGCGCCGGCACGATGCGGGCGGAGCGCTACGCCGGCCTCGACAAACGCCTGATCGTGGTCAAAAGCGGGCAAGGCGAGTGGGCCGACCTCTCCGAGCTGCTGCGCTCCCTGCGCGAGGAAGGCGTGCGGGCGGTGATCTGCGAGGGAGGCCCCACCCTGCACGGCTCGCTGCAAGCGGCTGGCCTCGTCGACGAGCTCTTCCTCACGACCGCTCCGAAGCTGACCGGCAGCGGCGCCGCTCCCAACATTCTCGAAGGCGGCCTCGATGAGGTGACCGAGCTCGAGCTGCTCTGGCTGCTCGAGCAGGACGGCGAGCTCTTCGCCCGCTACCGCGTGGCGCCTTAAAGCGCCGCATAGGCGAAACGACGCTAAGCGCTAGCGTTCGATCGGCCCAGCCCCGAGGAGAGGACCCCGATGGACTTCAAGCCCAGCCCCCAGGTCGAGACGCTGCGTGAGCGCATCCTCGACTTCATGGACGAGCACCTCTACCCGCAGGAGCGGGAGATCATGGAAGCGCTCGACGCCGAGGTGGGGCCGGGCGTTCCCTATCCGCAGATCCTGGTCGAGGCTCGCGAACGGGCCAAGGCCGAGGGCCTCTGGAACCTCTTCATGCCCGACGAGCGCTACGGGCCGGGCCTGAGCAACTGGGAGTACGGGCTGCTCTGCGAGGAGATGGGGCGCAGCCCGGCGGCGGCGCCGATGGTCTTCAACTGCGCCGCCCCCGACACGGGAAACATGGAGATCCTCGCCGAGCACGGCACCGACGAGCAGCGCGAAAGGTGGCTGGAGCCGCTGCTCGAAGGCCAAATCCGTTCGTGCTTCTCGATGACCGAGCCCGAGGTGTCGGGCTCCGACCCGACCCTGCTGCAGGCGCGGGCCGAGCGCGACGGCGACGAGTGGGTGATCAACGGGCACAAGTGGTTCACCTCCGGCGCGGTCGGCGCTGACCTGGCGATCGCGATGGTCGTCACCGACCCCGAGGCCAACCCCTACGCGCGCGCCTCGATGATCTGCGTGCCAACCGACAACCCCGGCTTCAACCTGGTCCGGCCGATCCCGGTGATGGGTCACGACAAGGGCCCAGGCCACTGCGAGATCCGCTACGAAGACTGCCGCGTGCCGGTCGACAACCTGCTCGGCGGCCAGGGCATGGGCTTCGTCGTCGCCCAGGACCGGCTCGGCCCGGGCCGCATCCATCACTGCATGCGTGCGATCGGCACCGCCGAGCGGGCGCTGGAGATGATGTGCCACCGCGCCAACGAGCGCCAGGCCTTCGGCGGCCCGCTGGGCGAGAAGCAGTTCGTCCAGGAGGCGATCGCCGCCTCGCGGATGGAGATCGACCAGGCCCGCCTGCTCACCCTCTACGCCGCCTGGAAGATGGACACCGAGGGCAAGCGCGCCGCCCGCCAGTCGATCTCGGCGATCAAGATCGTCGCCGCCAACATCGTCATGGACGTGCTCGACCGCGCGATCCAGGTCCACGGCTCGCTCGGCATGACCGACGACACCCCCCTCGCCGCCCTCTGGCGCTTCAGCCGCATGCTGCGCCTGGCAGACGGCCCCGACGAGGTCCACAAGATGGTCCTTGCCCGCCGCGAGCTCAACCGCTGGGCCAAACGCGCCGAGGCCGAGGCGGCCGGCGAGCTGGACCCCAAGCACGCCCGCCGCGCGATCTAGCCGCTAGTAGAAGACAACGAAGAAGCCGGCGTCGACCGGTTCGGCGGCGAATTTGTTGTTTTTGAAGCCAACTTCACGCGGATTGGTGAAGGCCTGGGTCCCGGCGGGACAGATATTCGCCGGGCCCTGCCCGGTGTCGAACTGGATCACGACGCTTTCCGGGGACTCCGAATAGTCGATGGTCGCGACCCCGCCGGCGGGAGCGGGATTGAGGCCTGAGAAGCAGTAAAAGCCGACTTTGGGATGGCTGACGTTGGCCTGGGCCACCCCGATACCGCCGGCGAGCACCGTGCCCCCGGCCGAGACGTTGGCCGCCCGGCTGAGCTTTTCGGCAACTGGAGCAACGAATCCGGGCACCAGCTTTTCGAGAGTCACCGCCCCATTGGCCAGCTTCGCGTTGGTGACCGCCCCATTCGAGATCTTGCTCGTCTTCACCGCCCCTTTTGAGAGCTTGTTCGCTCTTACTGCCCCTTTGCGGAGCTTCGAGGCCGTGATCGCTCCCCGCTTGATCTTGACCGCCGTCACCGAACCGCCCTTGAGCTGGTTGCCGCTGATCTTCTTGGCTGCATAGGCAGCCCCCCCACCGAGAACGAGGAAAACCGCGATCGAGGACATCACGTTCGCGTAGGTCAGGTGCCGGCGGATCCGCGTCATAGCGGCCGACGATTGCAAGCGCCCCAGACGCTGTCAAGGCTCGCCAGTGCTCTTAGGCGGCGGAGGGCCGGGCGTCAGCCCGGCCCTTGCGTAGCGCCTCAAGTCCTAGCGATAGAGAACGATGAAGAACGGCAGGCTGCCTTTCGTGGTGCCGCTCGAATAGGTGAGCACCTGCACGGCGGGTGACGGACAGTTGAGTGTGCCGATGTTCAGTTGCGCGGTCGTGCCGCCGGTCCCGCCAAAGATCGGCGTCACCTGGCCACCGCGAGGCGTGAAGTTGGCGGTCACGCAGTATTCGCCCGAGCCGATTTCTTTCGATTTGAGGATGTTCTTCGAGTTGACCGTTTCGATCGAGCCATTGGTGTTGACCTGAGCGAACGCCTCCGGCTGGGCCGATTCCGCCGAGACAGCCACGGCCGCTTTCGGAACCTGCGGCAGCGAGGACACCTTGACCTTGTCGCCGGTAACGGCGTCATTGGCGATCTTGCTGGTGGTCACCGCACCGTCATCGAGCTTGGCCGAAGTCACCGCTTCGTTCTTGATCTTGTTGGTCGTGACCGCGCTGTTCTTGATCTTCGCGGTCGTCACGGCTTCCCGCTTGAGCTTGCCTGTCGTGATCGAGTTGCCCTTGATTTCGTGGCTGCCGACCTTCTTGATGGCGTAAGCACTGGCGCCGCCGAGGACGAGGAAGACGGCAATCGACGACATCACGTTCGCGTACGTGAGCCGTTTGAGGATCTGCTTCACAGGGTCTCTCCTTGGGGTTGATTGCGCGAATGCGCGAAGGGCCCAATGCCCCCTTTTGCGCTCAAACACCGAGAGCCCGTTGAGTTGCGGCCACGAGCGGCCGCCGGAACGAAAAAGGGGCGCGGCTCTCGCCGCGCCCCTTGATCAAACCGCTGTATCTAAAGAAGCTTAGATACCCGCGTTAGTCGAGTTGAGCCAGAAGGCACATGGCGATCCGAAGTAGTGGACCGCGTTGAAGGCGAGACCGCTGATCAGGGTCTTGCCGTCAGCTGAGGTCGCATCCCAACCGTTGTAGTAGAACGGGTAGTAGTCCTCGCTCGAGTACGGTTCGCTGCTGCGAGTCGAGTAACCGAGTTCCGCCTCTTCGTTGGGTTCAAAGTTAGCTTCGTAGTACGCGGTTTCGTAGGCAGCCATCGAAGAGTGCGCCTGGCTGGTGGTCAGTGTGATCCACGATTCGAATTCATTGCTGCCCTGGTCAACGCAGTGCCCGACAATCGTGAACGGGCCGACACTGAGGAGCTGGACGTTCTGGCCACCGTTCGCCTTGACGACGCCGGTCGTGTTGTAACGGCTCCAATTCGTCGCGTTGTCAGCGTTGGTCGCGTGCGTCGCGTTCGGAACGGTACCGAGCGTGCCGACGTTGACCTTCGCGCCAGTTACCGCACCGTTCTTGATCTTGGCCGTCGTGATCGAGTTCTGCTTGATCTTCGACGAGGTGATCGCGTTCTTCTTGATCTTGCCGGTCGTGATCGAGTTGCCCTTGATTTCGTTCGAGCCGATCTTCTTCGCGGCATAGGCGCTGGCGCCGCCGAGGACCAGGAAGACGGCGATCGAGGACATCACGTTTGCGTACGTGATGCGCTTGCGAATCTTCTGCACGGATTGCTCTCCTTGAGGGTTGAGGGGTACTTGAGCAGCGATCTCTACTCCGCTGCGAAATGGACCGTTAAGGCCCAATCAAGTCATGTCAAGCTAACTGGACCTTCTTTTAGGTTGGCTCGCAAAACCCTTCTAGGAAAAAAGAAGGACCGGGCGATTGCCCGGTCCTTCCCGAAACCTGCTATAGCGAAAGCGCTACGAGAACTGAACCGTTCCGTTAACCGCGCAGTCCACTCCTCCGGCGGAGCCGTTGTCGTTGAGGCTGAACTGAGCCGTAGCAACTGAACCCGCGGGGGTCGAGTAGACCAACTGACCCTGAACTTCGTCCTGAGTTTCATCGCCGATGTTTTCACCGACCTTCTCGGTGTCGCCGATGTTGAATTCGTCGTCGAAGCTGCCGTCGAAGGTTTCGCGGTAATTACCGCTCTCATAGATTTCAGAGTCGTTGACCGAGGTCGTCGCGGTGAAATCCACATCTTCACCTTCACACGATGCCCGGAGCGTCAGGCCGGCGCCACTGAATACCGTCGCGCTACTTCCGGAATTTCCAACGAAGTGGATCTTCGCGAGATGCAGTCCGTTGACGGCGTTGGCATTGTTCGCGGTGTCAGCCGTGTTGGCGTGGTTGGCGTTCGGAACCGTGCCGACCGAACCGAGGTTGAGCTTGGCACCGGTAACGGCGCCGTTGGCGATCTTGGCCGTGGTTACAGCGTTCTTCTTGATCTTCGACGCACTGACCGCTTCCTTCTTGATCTTGCCGGTCGTGATCGAGTTGCCCTTGATTTCGTTCGAGCCGATCTTCTTGGCAGCGTATGCGCTGGCGCCGCCGAGGACGAGGAAGACGGCGATCGAAGACATCACGTTTGCGTACGTGATGCGCTTGCGAATCTTCTTCACGGATTTACTCTCCTTGAGGGTTGGGGGAGCAAGGGACGCGCTTCAGCGGGTCGATTGCTTTGTTCCTGCAAAGCGACCCTTTCAGGTCGCGCGGAAAGATGTCAAGCGCTCTGGACGCCGCTTCAGCCGCGGCGCTCGGCGTCTTCAGCCGCTTCCGCCAGGCGCTCCACCAAGCGGGCGAAGGCTTCGATGCCGGGGTCGACTTTGCCGTACTGGCCGGCGGCGTAACGAGCGTAGACGCCCTCGAGGATGATCGCCAGCTTCCAATAGCCGAGGGCGACGAAGAAATCCAGCTGCGAGAGGTCGCGGCCGGAGCGCTCGGCGTAGCGGGCCTTGAGCTCGTCGCGCTTGGGAAAGCCTGGGGCCAGCGTCGCGGGCTGCCCCAAGGCGATCGTCTCTTCGCCAGGCTCGGGCCAGTAGACCATCAGCAAACCGACGTCGGCGAGCGGGTCGCCGAGCGTGCAGAGCTCCCAGTCGACGACCGCCGCCACCTCGCCCTGCGGGGTGAGGATCATGTTGTCGAGGCGGTAGTCGCCGTGAACGATTGTCGCCGGGCCCTGCTCGGGAATGCGTGCGGCGAGGCGCTCGTGGACGGTGTCGATCGCCGGCAGCTCGCGCGTCTTCGACTTCTCCCACTGCCCCTGCCAGCGATGCAGCTGGCGGGCGACGTAGTCCTCTTTGCGGCCCAGCTCGCCGAGGCCGACCGCGTCGGGGTCGACGGCGTGGATCTCGACCAGCGTGTCGACCACGCGCTCGCCGATCGCCCGCCGATCGTTCTCGTCCGGAAAGGCATCGGCCTCGGCGAGGCCGCGCAGGATCGGGCCCTCGACGAACTCCATCACGTAAAAGGGAGCTTCGTTGACGCTCTCGTCCTCGCAGAAGCCGGCCACCGGCGGCACCGGCACCGGCGTCCCCGCCAGCGCCGAGACCACACGCTGCTCACGCCCCATGTCGTGAGCCGAGCCAAGGCGCTTGCCGAGCGGCGGCCGCCGCAGCGCCCAGCGGCCGCCGGCGCTGTCGCGCACTCCGTAAGTGAGGTTCGAGTGGCCACCCGAGATCCGCTCGAAGGTGAGAGGAAGCTGCGCAGCGGGTACGTGCTCGGCGAACCATGCCTCGACCTGGGCCTGATCGATGCCCTCCGGCACCCCGGAAGTCCCGTTAGCCATGCCTGTAGCCTCGTCCCCCATCGCGGGCCAAGCATATTCCCGACGCCGCTTTCGTCTCAGCCCATCGCTCGCCAACCGGTTGACGATCGGCTTCGCGATCGCCTTCGCCGTGCTCACCGGCCTCGCCGTGGTCGGCGTCGCGCGCTTCCTGCAGCAGCGCCAGGACTACGAGGACGCGACCGCGCGCTCCTACCAAATCGAGATCGCGGCGCGGAACCGGCTCGCCAGCGGCACCCACCCGGCCACCGCCCGGGCAGTGATCCTCAACCAGCAGCGGCGTCGCCAAGCCCTGCGCGACGACATCGGCGGCGAGACCCGCGACACGGCACTGCTGGTCGGCGCCGGCTTGATCGCCGGGCTGACCGGCGCCGCCCTGCTCTTCAGCGGCCTGATCTCCTCGATGCGGCGCCCGCTCGAGGAGCTGGTCGATGCCTCCGGACAGCTCGCCGGCGGCGACCTCAACGCCCGCGTCAAAGTCGGTGGCCTCTCCGAGACCGCGGCGCTGGGAACAGCCTTCAACGAAATGGCTGCGGAACTGCAACGCCGGGCCGGCGAACGCGACCAGCTGGAAACGATGAAGGACGAGTTCGTGCTCACCGCCTCGCACGAGCTGCGCAGCCCGCTGACCTCGGTGCAGGGCTTTGCCGAGCTCTTGATGCTCGAGCGCGACAAGCTCGAGCCCAAGCAGGCCGACACGGTTGAGATCATCCTCGACAACACCCGCCACCTGGTGCGTCTGCTCAACGACCTGCTCGATCTCGCCCGCAGCGATGCCGGGCGCCTGTCGATCAAGCCCTCCCCCGCCGACGTCGCTTCAGTGGTCGAAGACCCCGTGCGCACGATGCAGAGCCAAACCCAAGCCAAGGGCCAAGCGCTGGCGCAAGAGATTCAGCCGGGACTGCCTCAAGTCAGCGTCGACCGCGACCGAATCCGTCAGGTGCTCGTAAATCTTCTTACCAACGCGCATCAGTACTGTCCCGAAGGAGCGTCGATTCTCGTCACGGCGACCGGTCAGGCTGATGGAGTGCAGCTGGCCGTCAGCGACGACGGGCCCGGGATGGCAGCCGACCAGCTAGAGCACATATTTGAGCGCTTCACCCGCGGCGACGCCGGGCTTACTCAGTACGTGGGCGGCACCGGCCTCGGCTTGGCGATCTCGAAATCGCTGGTCGAGCTTCATGGCGGCACGCTCGCTGCCGAATCGACCGAGGGGCACGGCTCGACCTTCCGAGTCTGGCTGCCCGCCTACAGCGGCGGTGTGGCATGAGCGCGCGGGTGCTTATCGCTGATGACTCCGAGACGATCCTGCTCCTGCTGCGCACGCGGCTGGAGATGGAGGGCTACGAAGTGGTCACGGCCGAGGATGGCGTCGAGGTGATCGAAGCGCTCCAGAACGGCCCGCCGCCCGACATCCTCCTGCTCGACGCGATGATGCCGCGCAAGTCCGGCATCGACGCTCTGCGCGAGCTGCGCGCGGGCGGCATCGACACCCCCGTGCTGATCGTCAGCGCCCACCAGGACGAGATGGACGCGGGAGCACCCACCGACGTCGAGGTCAGCGGCTACATCACCAAGCCGATCGACTTCGATCAGCTATTCAGCCGCATCGCCGAGCTGACCGCCTGAGCGGCCGGCCGCTCAGCTCTTCGCGACCTCGAGCCGAATCTCCTTGCCTTTGACCTTGGTGCCGTCGAGATACTCGACGGTGCGCTCGGCCAGCTCGGGGTCGATGTGTACGAAGGAGAAGCGGTGGAGCACGTGGACGTCGTGGATCGCCTCCTCGGGCAGCACGGCGCCCTCTCGCAGGGCCCAGCGCAGATCCTCCTCGGTGATGCCGCTGCGCTCGCCGCGGTTGACGAAGAGCTTGGTTGCGGCGCCCTTCGTCGCCTTCGGTGCAGCACCGTCGCGCTCGGTCTCGGCGGGCTCGGCATCACGCGCCGGCTTCGCCTCGGACTCATCACCGCGCTCGCCGCGCCGCTCGCGCCGGCGCGGACGCGGCGCGTGCTCGAGCCGCTCCTCCGGCGTTTCCCACTCGCCGATCGTCGTCTTCACGTCGCGCTCGATGCGGCCGATCTCGTCCCGCTGGGCGGGGGTGACGAAGGTGATCGCACGGCCGGTGCGGCCGACTCGGCCGGTGCGCCCGATCCGGTGCACGTAGACCTCTGAGGAGGCCGGCACGTCGAAGTTGATCACGTGGGTGACGTGCTCGATGTCGAGCCCACGGGCGGCGATGTCGGTCGCCACCAGCAGCCGCACCCGATGGTCCTTGAAGGCGATCATCACGCCATCGCGCGAGCCCTGGCTCATGTCGCCGTGCAGCGCCTTGACGTCAAGGCCTTTGTTCTTCAGCGTCTTCTCCAACCGGTCGGCGCCGATCTTGGTGCGACAGAAGATGATCGCCTGCTCCGGTTCCTCCGCCTTCAGCAGCTCGACCAGCTTCGCCGCCTTCTCTTTGGCCGGAACCTCGACGTAGGCCTGGGCGATCGCGTCGACGGTGAGCGTTTTCGGCGTGATCCGGATCGTCGTCGGGTCATACATGTAGCTCTCGGCAAGCCGCTTGATCGGCGGCGGCATCGTCGCCGAGAAGAGCGCCGTCTGACGGCCGCTCGGGCACATGCGAAGGATCTTCTCGACGTCCTCGATGAAGCCGAGGTCGAGCATCTCATCGGCCTCGTCGAGGACCACGTAGCGCGCCGCGGTGAGGACCAGCGAGCGGCGGCTCATCAGGTCCATCATCCGGCCCACGGTGGCGACGACGACGTGGGCGCCGGAGCGCAGCTGCGCCTGCTGGGATTTGATCGGCGCGCCGCCGAAGACGGCGACGATCTCGACGTCGAGATGCTCGGCGTAGGAGCGCAGCGCCTGCGTCACCTGGATGCAGAGCTCGCGGGTCGGCGTCAGCACGACCGCCTGCACCTCGTCGTTGGCCGGGTCGAGGTACTGCAGCAGCGGCAGGCCGAAGGCGGCGGTCTTGCCGGTGCCGGTCTGGGCCTGACCGATCACGTCGTGGCCGCCGAGCAGCTCGGGGATCGCCTGGTCCTGGATCGGCGTCGGGTCCTGGAAGCCAAGCTCGTCGAGCGCCTGCTGGATCTTGTCTGAGAGCCCGAGCTCTTTGAAGGCGGTCACTTCGACGGATCCAAGAGGAGCTTGCCGCTGGTGCGGCGACCGACCAGGTCTTCGTGGGCACGGGCGGCTTCGGAGAGCGGGTAGACGTCGCCGACCGTGACCTCGAGCTCGCCCGAGGCGGCAATGCCGAGCAGCTCGCCGATCATCGGCGCGACCAGGTCCCGGCGGGCCAGGAGATGGGCGAGCCAGAAGCCGATCACCGCCTTCGAGCCGCGCAGCAGGGCCGCGGTCGAGACCTCGCGCTGCTCGCGCGAGGCGATGCCGAAGACGACCATGCGACCGAGCGGCGCGAGGATGCCGAGCTCTTCGTCGAAGGCGTCGCCACCGCTCATGTGAAGCACCGCGTCGACGCGAGCCCCGCCGTTCGCCTCGCGAATCGCGGCGCCAAGCTCGGGTGCGCGCGAATCGACGGTGACCTCGGCACCAAGCCGCTCGACCAAGGCCCGCTTCTCCTCGCTGGAGGCGAGGCCGATCACTTTGGCGCCAGCGCGCTTGCCAAGCTGAACGGCGAGCGCACCAGTGCCACCCGCCGCGGCCTCGACGACCAGCGTCTCGCCCGGCTGGATCGCGGCACAGCGCCCGACCAGTGCCATCGCGGTCAGGCCCTGCAGCAGCAGCGCTGCCGCCTGATCGTCATCGACCTCGTCGGGAATCGGGATCAGCCCCGCCTCCGGCACTGCGACCTTCTCCGCGTACCCGCCGCTGGCGAGCAGCGCCGCGACCCGGCGACCATCAGCAGTCCGACCGCTCACCTCACCGCCGGGAATCAGCGGCAGCGACTGCTCAGCCAGGTAGTCGTTGCGAGTCGCGTGCGTGTCAGCGAAGTTGATCCCACTCCGCGCGACCTCGACCAGAGCTTCCCCTTCGCGGACGACCGGATCCTCTGCGTCAACGAGCCGAAGCTTCTCCGGGCCCCCGAACTCGTCTATTTGGACCGCCTTCACGGCCGGGAACCATAGTCGCGCTGGGAAAGGGAGTCGGGTGTGCCTCGTCGGCGCCTCCCCATTGTTGCGCCGTCGAGGCACACCCGACTCCCTATACGCTCCGCTTTCTATGTCCCTCACCGTGGTCGGCTCAATCGCATTCGATTCGGTCAAGACGCCATTCGGCGAGCGCGACCGCATGCTCGGCGGCGCCGCCGTTCACTTCTCCCTGGCCGCCAGCTTCTTCACCGAGGTGCGGCCGGTCGGGCCGGTCGGGGACGACTTCGGGGCGGCCGAGTTCGAGGTGCTGGAGCGCCGCGGCGTGCTCACCGACGACATCGAGCGGGTCGCCGGTGGCCAGTCCTTCTTCTGGCGCGGCCGCTACGAGTACGACCTCAACGTCGCCCACACGGAGGACACCCAGCTCGGCGTCTTCGGCGAGTTCGAGCCCAAGCTCTCGCCTGCCTCGCAAGCCGCCGACACGCTCTTCCTCGCCAACATCCAGCCCGACCTGCAGCGCCAGGTGCGCGCCCAGTGCGGCTCGGCCCGCTTCTCCGCCCTCGACTCGATGAACCTCTGGATCGAGACCGCCAAGGACTCGCTGCTGGCGGCGATCGCCGAGGTCGACTGTCTGATCGTCAACGACGCCGAGATCCGCCAGCTGACCGGCGAGTCGAACCTGGCCCGAGCCGCCCGCGCGGTGATGGAGCTGGGGCCGCGCGCGGTCGTCGCCAAGCAGGGCGAGTACGGCGCCGCGCTCTTCACCAACGACGGCTTCTTCGCCCTTCCCGGCTTCCCGCTCGAGGACGTGCGCGACCCGACCGGCGCCGGCGACAGCTTCGCCGGCGGCTTCATCGGCTACCTCGACAGCCAGGAAGACGAGCTCGACGAGGCCTGCCTGCGGCGGGCGATGGGCTACGGCACGGTGCTCGCCTCCTTCAACGTCGAGCAGTTCGGCACCGAGCGCGTCGCCGCTCTCTCCCGCGAGGAGATCGAGGAGCGCTTCCAGCAGCTGCACGCGATGACCAGCTTCGAGCCGCTGCCTTCCCCTCAGTAGCAGGCGCATAACATGGCCGCTCGCCCCGAACTGCGAGAATTGGCGAGACCAGCAAGCAAGTGATGAGGAGGTGGGCATGGCCACCCAGCAGGAAGTAGGACATGCGGCCAACGACGGCGTAGTCGAGCCCGGCTCGGAGTCGCTCACCGTTATCGACAACCGCACCGGACAGCGCTACGAGCTGCCGATCAACGACGGAACCGTGCGGGCGATGGACCTGCGTCAGATCAGGGTCGACCCCGACGAATTCGGGATGCTCGCCTACGACCCGGCCTTCACCAACACGGCCTCCTGTCGCTCGGCGATCACCTACATCGACGGGGAGGCGGGGATCCTCGAACACCGCGGCTACTCGATCGAGCAGCTCTGCGAGAAATCGACCTTCCTCGAGGTCGCCTACCTCCTGATCTTCGGCGAGCTTCCGACCGGCCCGCAGCTCGATCGCTGGGTCTATGACATCACCCACCACACCTTCGTCCACGAGGATCTGAAGCAGTTCTTCGAGGGCTTCCGCTACGACGCCCACCCGATGGGGATGCTGCTCGCCGGCGTTGGCGCCCTCTCGACCTTCTACCCGGATGCCAAGCACACCGAAGACGAGGAAGAGCGCTACATGGCGGCCGTCCGTCTGATCGCCAAGGTGCCGACCCTGGCCGCCTTCTCCTACCGCCACAACATGGGCCTGCCCTACGTCTATCCCGACAACGACCTCAGCTTCGCCGAGAACTTCCTCTCGATGATGTTCAAGAAGACCGAAGCCAAGCACGTGCCCAAGCCGGCCCTCTCGCACGCGCTCGACGTCCTCTTCATCCTCCACGCCGATCACGAACAGAACTGCTCGACCAACGCCGTGCGCGGCGTCGGCTCCTCCAACGTCGACCCTTACTCCGCGGTCGCCGCCGGGGTCGCGGCCCTCTACGGACCACTGCATGGAGGCGCCAACGAGGCGGTGCTGCGGATGCTGCGCCGGATCGACTCGGTCGAGAACATCCCGGACTTCCTCGAGAAGGTGAAGGAGCGCGAGGAGAAGCTGATGGGCTTCGGCCACCGCGTCTACAAGAACTACGACCCGCGGGCGCGGATCATCCAGCAGCACCTGGACGAGATCTTCGAGGCGACCGAGTACAACCCGCTGATCGAGATTGCCCAGGAGCTGGAGAAGCAGGCGCTCGACGACGAGTACTTCACCTCGCGCAAGCTCTATCCCAACGTCGACTTCTACTCGGGGATCATCTACGAGGCGCTCGGCGTGCCGACCGAGATGTTCACCGTGATCTTCGCCATCCCCCGCACGGCCGGCTGGGTCGCGCAGTGGATGGAGATGAAGGACGACCCTGAGCAGAAAATCGCCCGGCCACGGCAGATCTACACCGGCGAGCGGGAGCGGTCCTATGTGCAGCTGGACGATCGGGAGGGGCCGGAGAAGATCGTCGGGCCGCCGGCGCGGAGGCCCAAGCGGCCAAGACGAGGGGCGTAGCGCCTGCAACCGGCGGGGGAGGGGTCGCAAGCCCTCCAGCCCACGGAGCAAACGCCACCCGCTGTGGCTTACGCTCAGCTTGTGGCTCGTCCGAGGTGGAAGTTGACCGTGCGGAACGGCTCTGACGTCGAGCATGCCTCTTTCGAGGAGCTTGGGGAGGCTGTGGGGGCGATGAGGGTTCGGGCGTTGGAGATTCGGGCTGAAGGGCCGGCCGAGCCGACGTCGGTTTTGAGGGACTTCAAGCCGGGGGATCAGGTTCAGGCGCGGCTGCAGCTCAGTGGCAAGGGCCTGCTTCACAAGCCCATTGCCGGGATCGATGTGCGGGGGGATGGGACCTTCATGCCCTACAGGGGCGGGATGCGGCGGGAAGAGCTCGATCCGACGAAGCACGAGACGCCGTTCGACCTGGTGCGCGAGACTCTCGAAAGCGATGGCTGAAGCCGAGATTCCAAAGGGCAGCTACGCGGCCGGGCGACGCGTGAAGCTGCCGGCCGGGGCGGAAGCGCCGTACGTCGTCTTCATCAACGGGGTCGAGCAGAGCGCCGGCGCGGACTACGAGATCCGGGCCGGTGAGATCGTCTTCACCCGTCAGATCATCAAGGAGAAGGTCGGCACCGGGCGCTGGCTGGCGATGTACCTGGGGCTCTTCGGCACCTACCGCAAGGACGAGACGATCGACCTCCAGTTCGAGCGCAATGGCAAGACCGAACTGATCTCCGACCTCGCCGTCCTGTCCGACTGACTCGCTTCGACCGGCCTTGCAGCGCTAGGTGCTTTCCTCAGACTTCTGAACGTCCTCCCGCATCGCGTTGCCAAGGTCGTTCACCGCGTCTCCCAGCGCATCTCGGTACGGCATAGAGGAAGCCTGCCAGCGCTCAGCCTCGGGCAAGGCTGCGTCCCCTTCCTCATATGCCGTCCAGGCTTCGCGGATCACGTCGTTCAAGGCGTAGGCGCGCATTTCGACCTCGTCAGGCGCATAGAGCAAGAGACCGGCCAAAAGCCAGTTGTACCGCTCGACCAGCGGCTCCGTCTTCGACTCTTCCGCAGGCTCACCGAAGAGGCGGTAGAGCTTCGTGCTGATGTCGACCAGCTCTTGGTAAGAGCCCATCCGTTTTTCACGTTCATCCGCACGGCGCTGCTCGCGCAGGCGAGCGTTCTCCGCGCCGATCTTCTGGAGCTCCACTCCGGCGGCTTGATTAGACACGGCCAAGGTGACTGCACCCTGATTCTTCGCCGACCGATAACCGAGCAACCCGCCGACGAGACCTGTGACGCCGGTGAGGCCCCCCGTAATCAGTGCGACGGCAATGGTATCGGTCACCTGATCAAACCTACTGCGCTTGATCGGCGAGAGACAACGAGCCTCGTATCCTGAACCGATGGAGATCGGTTTCCTCATGCTCGCCGACCACGCCGAGTCGGTGAACGGCAAGCTCTACATGGTCGGCGGCGGCTGGAACGTGCTGCGCTTCCCCGAGCTGCCACACGACTGGGGCTTCCACATCGCCCTCGGCCTCGACGTCGGCTGGAGCGAGACCAACCAGCCGCACAACCTCAGGGTTGTCATCCACGACCCGGACGGGGTCGAGCTCGGCGAGGGCCTCTCCGCGGATTTCGAGACCGGCCGTCCGCCCGGCATGCCCGCCGGCCAGGACCAGCGCCTGGTGATGTCGATCGGCACCAGCGTCACCTTCTCCACCGCCGGCCCCCACGCCGCGGTCGTCCACGTCAACGATGAGGAGATCGGCCGCGCCCGCTTCTACCTGATGGAGAGCCAGCAGGCCGAGCCACCCGGGGCCGGGATCTAGACCGACGGCCCTAGTTGAAGGCGTAGAGCAGCAGGAAGGCGATCGCGGCGAAGCTGAGGGCACCGGCGATCAGCGGCTTGTCGTCGACGACGATCGCGGCGGTGGAGCGGTCGTCAGCGCGGTCGTAGATCAGGTAGAGGTAGCGGAAGACGCAGTAGAGCACGGAGGGGATCGTCCACATCATCTGGTTGCCGATCAGCGGTGAGTTGACCGCGTAGATCGAGTAGCTGATCACGGTGCCGGTGGTGACCATGGCGACCATCTGGTCGAGGAAAGGCAGCGAGTAGTGCTCGAGCACCGGGCGGCTGCTGGTCCCCTCGTGCAGCTCCGAGACCGCCTCCTGGCGGCGCTTGGTGACGCCGAGGAAGAGAGCGAACATGCCCGTGCAGAGCAGCAGCCATTCGGAGGCGTGGGCGTCGACGGCGACCGCGCCGGCGGCGACGCGGAGGATGAAAAGGCCGGCGAGGGTCATCACGTCGACGATCACGATCTGCTTGAGGCCGAGGCTGTAGGCCATCTGGGCGACGCCGTAGCCGACCACCATCAGGCCGACTTCCCAGTTGACCGCGGCGAAGCCGATCGCGATCGCGATGATCGCCAGGCCCGGCGCGATCAGCTTCGCCGTGCTCTCGGAGAGCTCGCGGGCCGCCAGCGGGCGGAAGCGCTTCTTCGGGTGGTTGCGATCGAGCTCGACGTCGATCAGGTCGTTGACGTAATAGCCAGCGCTGGAGATCAGGCAGAAGGCGACGAAGGTGAGGAAGGCCTCGAAGACCTCGTGCGACTGGTTGAACTTGCCGGAGAAGAGCAGGCCGGCGAAGACGAAGACGTTCTTGATCCACTCCTGCGGCCGGCCGGTCTTGATCGCGGCTCGCAGGGGGGAGCGGCGCGGCGTCACCGGCTCCCCCAGCGGCGGCGGGGCTTCGGCGGCGGTAGCCGGAACTGTCGGCTGTTCGGAAGTGATGGTTTCCATCTGGAGTGCCGGGAGGGCAGGCGTTGGCTACCCGGCGGGGGGAAATCGGTCGCGAAAGGGTAGCGCCAACCACGAACGGGATTCGGATGCGCGCTTTGGGGCCTATTTGACCCCCAGCGCCCCGCACCTTCAAATCACGGGTCGATCAACACGCCCGGGTTGAGCATCCCGGCGGGGTCGAGCTCGGCCTTGGCGGCGCGCAGTGCGGCGGCGAAGGGCGCCGGGCGCTGGCGGTCGTACCAGGGGCGATGGTCCCGGCCGACGGCGTGGTGGTGGGTGATCGTCCCTCCGCCCTCGCTCAGGGCCTCACCGGCGGCGATCTTGATCTCGTCCCATTGCTCGACCTCGCCGCCGCGAATCGCGGGCGCGATCACGGTGAAGTAAGGCGCCGGCCCATCGGGGTAGACGTGGGTGAAGCGACAGCTGACCCGCGGCGCTCCCGCGCCCTCCGCTGGCGTCCCGCAGACCTCGGCCACCTTCGCCCGCACCGCTTCGGTCACGCTGGCGTGGAACTCCTCGAAGCGATCCCAGGTGATCGCCGTCTCAAAGGTCTCGCTGAGCACGCCGCAGGCGACAAAGGTGTCACGCAGGTAGGGCGCCAGCAGAAATGCCCCGCGCCAGGTCTCGACAGCCGACTCGCCACCCTCATCCCCGCCGACGGGCCTCGAACGTGACATATCGACACGCTTTCGGCCCGTCGGCCCCCGACCGGGTGGCGGCGAGTTGGGCACGCCGCCGTGCGACTGGGCAATGTCGAGCGCCAGCCGCATCGGCTCGTCAACCGGCAGCCCCGACGACTCGAAACCGAGCACGAGCAGGTGCTTCTCACCCGTGCCGGCGCCGGTCGTCCCCGCCTCGAGCGCGTCGAGCAGGCGGCAGTTGGACGGATTCAGGCCCGACTGCGAGATCTCCCGCACGGCCGCGACCGCAGCGAGGAAGTCATCGAACTCGACCCCGGCCGAGGTCTTGAACCGAGGCCGGGGTCGAACCCGCACCCAGCTCTCCGCGATCACGCCAAGGATCCCCTCCGAGCCAACCAACGCCCGATCCGGCGAGGGCCCCGCCCCCGACCCAGGCAACCGCCGGCTCTCCCAGGTCCCCCGCGGCGTAATCGCCCGCACTGACTCGACCAAGTCCTCGATGTGCGTATAGAGCGTCGCGAAATGCCCCCCGGCCCGAGTCGCGATCCAGCCCCCCAAGGTCGAGTACTCGAAGCTCTGCGGAAAGTGCCGCAACGTCAGCCCATGCTCCTTCAGCTGCTCCTCCAACCCGGGCCCCAGAGCCCCCGCCTGAATCCGCGCCGCCAACGACTCAGCATCCACTTCCAAAACCCGATCGAGCCGCTTCAAATCAAGCGACACCACCGGCCGGTCCCCGCACCGCGCCTCCACCCCACCCACCACACTCGTCCCGCCCCCAAACGGAACAACCGCAGCCCCCTCAGCCTCACACCACTCCAAAACAGTCTCGATCTCAGACTCGTCCTTCGGATAGGCGACGAGATCTGGCGGATTCTCAAATTCCCCTCTGAACCCCCGCACCACATCCCGATAGGCCTTCCCAAGCCCATGCACCGTCCGCTCGTAATGGTCGGCAGTAAAGAGATCGCCAAAAGCTTCAGGAGCTTTCAACCGCGGCTTGCGCAGCTCAACCTGATCGAGCGCAACTGGCTCCTCCGGCTCCCCACCGAACCCAAACCGCTCCCTGATCCCGGCAGCCGCCTGCTCAAGCTCAACCTTGGAAGGCACCTGGTCCTCCCACCCCCACCCCCAATGCTTGAGCCTCCGCTCACCCATGAAGAGCCCGCTCCGCTCGCAGGGGCGATGTGCCCCTCTCAGGAAAGCTCAAGAGACCACGTCCCGAAGTTCCGATCCGCTCCAGCTGCGCGACGGCTTTCAGGAGAGGGGCACATCGCCCCTACCAGTGCACGCCTTTCATCAAGTGAGCGAAAGCAACGGCCTCGGTTGATGGGGCCTTATCCGGCGCCTCCTCATTCTTCCCCTTCGCAGCCTGACTGTCCGGGAACAACTTGTATGCCTGATTGAGAATCCGGTCTGAGGCCTTAGGAGCAACGGCGTAGAGCAGCTCCCCAAACGTCCCCAGCCGCGTAGCCACCTTCTTCGGCTGGTGAATCATCGCCCCCGCGATCATCTCCGCCGCCTCCTCCGGCGCGATCGCCGGGAAGACGTCGTACATCCGGGTCGGCGCGATCATCGGGGTGCGCACCAGCGGCATGTGGATCGTCGTGATGTGGACGCCGTCGTCGATCACCTCGGAGGCGATCACGCGGCCAAAGGCATCGAGCGCCGCCTTCGAGGCGACGTAGGCCGAGAAGCGCGGCGGGTTGGTCTGGGTGCCGATCGAGCTGATGTTGATCACGTGCCCCGACTTGTGGGCCCGCATCGAGGGCAGCAGCGCCAGGATCAGCCGCACCGCGCCGAGGTAGTTGAGCTGGATCGTCCGCTCGTAGTCGTGGAAGCGCTCGTAGGCGAGACCGACCGATCGGCGAATCGAGCGGCCGGCGTTGTTGACCAGGATGTCGACCCGCCCGTGGTAGGTCAGCACCTCCTCGGCCATCCGCTCGATGTCCTCCATGTCGGCGAGGTCGCAGCGGTGGATGTGGGCGACGCCACCGGCGTCCTCGATCTCGCGCTTGGTCTCCTCGAGCTTGTCGATCGAGCGCGCCACCAGCAGCACGGTCGCGCCGGCGTCGGCGACCTTGACCGCGGTCGCCTTGCCGATTCCCGAGGAGGCGCCCGTGATCAGCACCACCTTGCCCCGCACCGCGGCGCTCAGCGTGCGGTCCTTGAAGAGGTCGGGATCGAGGGTGCGCTCCCAGTAGTCCCAGATCCGGTCGGCGTAGGACTCGAGGGGCGGTACCGAGATGCCCGAGCCCTCCAGCGCCTTCTCGGCGTTGCTCGAATCGAAATGGGTCGGGTAGCTGAAGTAGCTCAGCACTCCGGCCGGGATGCCGATCTGGCCCAGCCCCGCTTTCACCACCCGCTTCGCCGGCGGGAAGAAGCGCAGGCCGGTCTTCACCAGCGAGGTCGCGGGGTCGGTCACATTCGACTCCAGCCGCAGCGCCGCCTGCGGGGCGTCGGCGGCGCGGGCGAAGAGGTTGATCATCTCGCCCGCGGTCTTCGGGTTGGGGTCGGTGAGGCTGAAGGCTTGGCCGTCGAGGTCCGGCTGATGGGCGATGTAGTCGATCGCGTCGGCGACGTAGTCGACCGGGACGATGTTGATCTCGCCGCCCTCGACCCCCAGGGTCGGCAGCCAGCTCGGCAGCACCCGGCGCATCTGCTGCAGCAGCTTGAAGCCGTAGTAAGGACCGTCGACCTTGTCGATCGCGCCGGTGCGCGAGTCGCCGACGACGATCCCGGGCCGGTAGACACGCCAGGGGCGGGAATTCTCCTCGCGCACGACTCGCTCGGACTCGTGCTTGGTGCGGAAGTAGGGATGGGTGTCGAGCCCTTCGGCCTCCTCGAACATGTCCTCACGCCATTCGCCTCGGTACATGCCGGCGACGGCGATCGAGCTGACGTGGTTGAAGCAGCCGGCCTCGATCGAGCCGGCGAGTTCAACCGCGTGGCGGGTGCCCTCTACGTTGGCGATCTCCTGCGCTTCGGTACCGGCGGTCATGTCGTAGATCGCCGCCAGGTGGAAGAAGTGGTCGACCTTGCCGCGCAGCTCGAGCAGGTCCTCCTCGGAGACGCCAAGGCCGGGCTGGGCGAGGTCGCCGGAGATCGGCACGACCCGCGCCCCGTTGGGGCCAAACGAGGTCCGCAGCTCCTCGAGCCGGCCGCGGGAACCGGATCGGACCAGGGCATAAACGGTGCCCTCACGCTGCAGCAGGCGCTGCACCAGATTGCGGCCGATGAATCCCGTAGCGCCGGTGACGAAGTAGTTCACGACTGCAGCCTACCTTGAGCACGAAGCAGGCCAAGCCGTTTTCATAGACTGCGAAGAAGAAATGGCGGAGACGGCGACCGTGCAGATTGCAATGCCCGAAATGGGCGAGTCGGTCACCGAGGGGATCGTGCTCGAGTGGCACGTCGCCGAGGGCGATTTCGTCAACGAGGGCGACACCGTTGTCGAGGTGTCGACTGACAAGGTCGACGCCGAGGTGCCGGCGCCGATGGCGGGCGTCATCACAAAGCTTCTGGTCTCCGTGGATGACGAGGTTCCGGTTGGGGCTCCATTGGCTGAGATGGAACCCGGCGAGGAGGGTTCGAACGGTTCGGCCGCGGGTCCTGTCGCCGCAGGGGACCCCCCACCGCCTGCGGTAGCTGAAGCTTCCTCGGCGGCGGGCCCCCCTACGGCGCCACCCGCGGGCGGAACCGCTGGAACATCCCCTCCAGGGACCAACGGAGGCGACGGAGTCCGGGCGACTCCCGTGGCCCGGCGAGTAGCGGCTGATAACGGCGTCGACCTGGGCTCGGTAGCTGGTTCGGGTCCTGGCGCCAAGGTGACCAAGAGCGACGTGCTGGCCGCTGGTAATGGCGCGGGCGCCGTGGCTGGCGAAGAGAAGCAGCTCAGGGGGCCGGCGGCGATGTTGGCGCAGGCGATGGACGAGAGTCGGGAAGTTCCGACCGCCACCTCCTTCCGGACAGTCGCGGTCGACACGCTCGATGCCAAGCGCAAGGCTCTCAACGCGCAGTTGAAGGAGCGGGGGATGAAGGTGTCCTTCACGCACCTGGTCGCCTGGGCGATCGTGCAGGCGGCTAAGGAGCATCCGGTGATGACGCGGGTCTTCGAGCGTCGTGACGACAAGCCCTTCGCGATCGAGAACGGGCCGGTCAACCTCGGCATCGCCGTCGACGTCGAGCGCAAGGACGGCTCACACAGCCTGATGGTGCCCGCGATCAAGGGCTCCCAGGACCTCGACTTCGCCGGCTTCCACAGCTACTACGAGGATCTGATCACCAAGACGCGGGAGAACAAGCTCACCACCGACGACTTCCAGGGCACCAACATCTCGCTGACCAACCCCGGCGGCATCGGCACCGTCGCCTCGGTGCCGCGCCTGATGAGCGGCCAGAGCGCGATCATCGCCACCGGCTCGATCGCCTACCCGCCCGAGTGGAAGCACGCGACCCCGGAGCGGCTGCGCCAGATCGGCGTCTCCAAGGTGATGACGCTGACCTCGACCTACGACCACCGGGTGATCCAAGGCGCCGAGTCCGGCGCCTTCCTGCGCAGCATCGAGAACCTGCTGCAGGGCGAGAGCGACTTCTACGAGGGCGTTGCCGCCGATCTCGGCCTCGACGCCGCTCCGATCTCCGCCGCCCACCCGGCCTCCGCCTCCGCCCCGCCGCTCGGCACCGCGTCGCCCAGCGAGGCCAGCGTCACCTCCGCCGCGCCGGACGAGGAGCTGCTGCAAGCGGTGCAGGCAGCGACCTCGCTGCTCAAGGGCTACCGCACCCACGGCCACCTCTCGGCCCGGCTCGATCCGCTCGGCTCCGAGCCCAAGGGCGACCCGGCGATCCAGCCGGAGACCCTCAACCTGACCCCGGAGCTGATGTCGCGGGTGCCGGCCTCGATCCTGCGCATCGGCGTCCCCGGCGAGACCCTGCTCGAGGCGCTGCCGCGCATGCGCGAGGCCTACTGCGACACGATCGCCTACCAGTTCGAGCACCTCTCCTCCCACCAGCAGCGCACCTGGCTGCGCGAGATGGTCGAGACCGGCGCCCACCGCGCGCCGCTCGCCGCCGAGGAGAAACAGCGCCTGCTGATGCGGCTGATCGACGTCTTCCAGTTCGAGCGCTTCATCGAGAAGGCCTACCTGGGCCAGAAGATCTTCACGATCGAGGGCCTCGACGTGGTCGTGCCGATGCTCGACGAGCTGATCGCGCTCGCCGGCCGCAGCGGCGCCGAGGAGGTCGTCTTCGGCATGGCCCACCGCGGCCGCCTAAGCGTGCTCGCCCACAACCTCGGCCGCTCGGTCGAGTCGATCCTGGCCGAGTTCGAGGGCTCAAAGCAGATCGACCAGGTCAAGGCCGTAGCCGGCATCCCCCACGGCGGCACCGGCGACGTCAAGTACCACTACGGTCACCAGGGGGTCTACGAGACCCACGACGGCGAGAAGATCGCGGTGCGGCTCTACCCCAACCCGAGCCACCTCGAGTTCGTCAACCCTGTGGTCGAGGGTGCCACCCGCCTGATCCAGTCCGACTTCGAGGGCGCGGCGCTCGAGCACAAACCCAAGTGCGCGGTGCCGGTGCTGCTGCACGGCGATGCCGCCTTCCCGGGCCAGGGAGTCGTCGCCGAGACGCTCAACCTGCAGGCGCTGAAGGGGTACGCGACCGGCGGCACGATCCACGTCATCCAAAACAACCAGGTGGGCTTCACCACCGACCCCAAAGACGGCCGTTCGACCCCCTACGCGGCCGACATGGCAAAGGGCTTCAACGTGCCGATCGTCCACGTCAACGCCGACGACGTCGAAGCCTGCTCGGCCGCGGTGCGGCTGGCGATGGCCTACCGCGAGCGCTGGGGTCGCGACATCGTCATCGACGTGATCGGCTACCGCCGCTACGGCCACAACGAGACCGACGAGCCCGCCTACACGCAGCCGCAGATCGCGGCCAAGATCAAGGCGCACCCGCCGGTCTCCGAGATCTACGCCAAGCAGCTGGTCGAGGAGGGCGTGCTCAGCGAGGAGGAGGTCGAGCGGGCCGCCAAAGAGCGCCACGACGAGATGTCGGCGGCGCTCAAAGACCTGCGCCACAAGATGGAGCTGGGCGACTACGAGGACCCGACGGTGACCACGACCAGCACCGGCGAGCTCGACCGCAGCGCCAGCCCGCCGGTCGAGACGGCGGTGCCGATCGAGAAGCTGCGCACGCTCAACGAGGCGCTAATCGAGGTGCCGGAGAGCTTCACTATCCACCGCAAGCTGCGCAAACCGCTCTCCAAGCGACTCGAGACGCTGGAGAACGGCGGCATCGAATTCGGCCACGCCGAGGCGCTCGCCTTCGCCTCGCTGCTGACCGAAAGCGTCCACATCCGCCTCACCGGGCAGGACACCGAGCGCGGCACCTTCTCGCACCGCCACCTGGTCCTGCACGACGAGAACACCGGCCTCGAGTACACCCCGATGCAGAACCTGAGCGAAGCCAGCGCCCCCTTCGAGCTCTACAACAGCCCACTCTCCGAGGCCGCCTGCCTGGGCTTCGAGTACGGCTACTCGGCGGCGATGCCGAACGCGCTGGTCCTCTGGGAGGCCCAGTACGGCGACTTCGCCAACGCCGGCCAGGTGATCATCGACAGCTTCATCGTCTCCGGCGAGGCCAAGTGGGGTCAGACCAGCCGCCTCACCCTGCTGCTGCCGCACGGCTACGAGGGCTCCGGGCCCGAGCACTCCAGCGCCCGAATCGAGCGCTTCCTCGCCCTCGGCGCCGAGGGCAACATCCGCATCGCCAACCCGACCACCGCCGCCCAGTACTTCCACCTGCTGCGCCGCCAGGCGCTGATCCGCAAGCCGCGGCCGCTGGTGGTCTTCACGCCCAAGGGACTGCTCCGCCTCGACCGTGCCACCGCGACGCCGGAGGAACTGACCGAAGGCCACTTCCACTTCATCCTCGACGACCCGAAGGCGCAGGAGCGCCGCGCGAAGGTCGAGCGGCTCGTGCTCTGCACCGGCAAGGTCTACTACGACCTCGACGGCAACGAACGTCGCGAAGCCGCCGAGAACGTCGCGATCGCCCGGGTCGAGCTCCTCTACCCCTTCGCCGACGACCAGCTCAAGGGCGTCATCGCCGCCTACCCGAACTTGAAAGAGATCGTCTGGGCCCAAGAGGAGCCGCGCAACATGGGCTGCTGGAAGGTGATGTCCCGCCGCCTGCCCGATCTGGTCCCCGAGGGCGTCGAGCTCGGCTACGTCGGCCGCCCGACCCGCGCCAGCCCGGGAGAGGGCTACTCGGTAGCCCACGCCCGCGAGCAGGAACGCATCGTCCTCACCGCGTTGACGCCCGGCGCTTAGCCGCGCATCAGAGCTGCGTGACGATCAGACCGAGCTGAGTACCGACCAGCCCGAGCAGGGCGGCGATGATCACGATGCCGCCCTGGATCATCAGCCGGTGCATCGCTTCGAAGCGTTCGTCGACACGCGCGAAGCCCGCTTTCATCTCCGCGCTCATCTTGTCGAAGCGCTCGTCTACGCGGTTAAAGCGGGCGTTCGTCTCCCTCCGCAGCTCACGGATGTCCACGTCCATGCGATCAAGCCGACGATCCATTCGGTCAAGCCGTCGGTCCACGCCATCGAAGCGCTGGTCGATCGCGTCGAAACGCTCTTCCAGTCGCTCGTCGGTCCAACTTTTTGTCATCGCCTCCATCATGGCAGACCGTAATGATTTGTCTGCGACGCGTGGCGCGCGCAATGTCGCCGATGTGCAACGGTTTTCCTACGCATGAGCAACCCACTCGGCAAGCCTGTCCCCGGGCCCCTCTTCACCTGGGTCAAGTGGCTCTCCTGGATCGAGCTGGCGATCTTCAGCGGACTGATCGTCTTCTGGCTGGTGCCCGGCTTCGACACCGAGACGATGCTCTTCGGCTGGGCGCACGGCTTGGGGTTCGTCGTGCTCTGCATCGTGATCTGGATCGCCTGCGGCAAGCGCCAGGCCCCCTACACCCTGCTGGCCGCAACGCTGACCCCGGTCGGCCCGGTCGGCAGCGTGATCGGCATCGAGCTGATCGAACGCAAGGGCTGGGGCGTTGCGGAATCCCCGCAAAGAGTCGCGGAATCGCCGTAGATCCGCTCAGGAAGCCTTGACCTGAGCCGATCGAGGCTGTATAGCTAAACCTTGACTGTTCCTCTGAGCAGTCCCGTTTAGGGGAACGGCCGCGTCGGCATCCCTCCCTGGCTACCGACGCGCAGGTGCAGTGAGGGTCGCGCGGACCCCCCTGCCTCCCGCGGCCCCACTGCGCCGCCTGCCTGTAATTACTTCAGGTTTCTTAGAACGGTCTGGAGAATTCCGCCGTTCTGGAAGTAGGAGACCTCGTTCGGCGTATCGAGCCTGACCGTGGCCTCGAACTCGATCGGGTCCCCGCCCTCGCGTCGGGCGCTGACCGCAACCGTCTTCGCCTCGCCGTTCCGCAGGTCACCGAAGTCGAAGGTCTCCTCGCCGCTGAGACCGAGCGACTCGACGCTCTCCCCGTCGGGGAGCTGCAGCGGCAGCACCCCCATGCCGATCAGGTTGGAGCGGTGGATGCGCTCGAAGCTCTCGGCGATCACGGCGCGGACGCCAAGCAGCTTCGTCCCCTTGGCCGCCCAATCGCGCGAGGAGCCCGAGCCGTACTCCTTGCCCGCCAGCACGACCAGCGGCAGCCCTTCCTCGGCGTAGGCCATCGCCGCCTCGTAGATCGTCGTTTCCTCGCCGTCGGGGAAATGGCGGGTGAAGCCGCCGGTGCGCTCGGCGAGCAGGTTGCGCAGGCGAATGTTGGCGAAGGTGCCGCGGACCATCACCTCGTGGTTGCCGCGGCGCGAGCCGTATGAGTTGAAGTCACGCGGCTCGACGCCCTGTTCGATCAGCCACTCTCCGGCTGGGCTCGACTTCTTGATCGCACCCGCCGGCGAGATGTGATCGGTGGTGATCGAGTCGCCGAGCACAGCCAGCACCCTGGCGCCGGCGATTGGCTCGACGCCGGGCGCCTCCGCCGGCATCTGCTCGAAGAACGAGGGGCGGCGCACGTAGGTGGAGTCGGGCCAGGTGTAGCGGTCTCCCCCGGGCACCTCAACCGCGCGCCAGGTCTCATCGCCCTCGAGCACCTTGCCGTAGTTGCGGGTGAACATCTCCGAGGCGATCGAGCGGCCGACCAGCTCCTTGATCTCCTCGGTGTCGGGCCAGATGTCGCGCAGGTAGACCGGCTCGCCGTCGCTGCCTTCGCCGAGCGGCTCGCTGGTCAGATCGAGATCCATGCGGCCGGCCAGCGCGTAGGCGACCACCAGCGGCGGGCTGGCCAGGTAGTTCGCCTTGACGTCCTGGTTGATCCGCCCCTCGAAGTTGCGGTTGCCGGAGAGCACCGCGCAGACGGCGAGATCCTTCTCCTCGACGGCAGCCGAGATCTCCTCCGGCAGTGGGCCCGAGTTGCCGATGCAGGTGGTGCAGCCGTAGCCGACCAGGTTGAATTGCAGCTCGTCCAGGTATTTGGTCAGATCGGCCTTGTCGAGGTAGTCGGTGACCACGGTCGAGCCGGGCGCGAGCGAGGTCTTGACCCAGGGCTTGCGAACAAGGCCGCGCTGCACCGCGTTGCGGGCGAGCAGGCCGGCGCCGATCATCACGCTCGGGTTGGAGGTGTTGGTGCAGCTGGTGATCGCCGCGATCACGACGCGGCCGTGGTCGAGCTCGACCGTGGTCCCATCCTCGAGCGTGACCTCGATCGCGTCTTCCGAGCCGCGCGCGGCCGTCGCCAGGGCGCCCTCGCCGCTGACCGCCGGCCGCGGCTTGCCGCGCTCGTCGTCGTGCTCCTCGGCCGGTGGATCGGAGGCCGGGAATGACTCCTCGATCGCCTCGTCGCGACCGTTGCCGAGCTGCTCACCGGCCTCGGGGTCGAACTCCTCCATCGCCTCAAGGAAGGCCTCCTTGGCCTCCGCCAGCGGCACTCGGTCCTGCGGGCGCTTGGGGCCGGCGATGCTGGGCACGACGTCGCCCAGGTCGAGCTCCAGCAGATCGGAGAAGACCGGGTCGGGCGAGCCCGGCTCGAAGAACATTCCCTGCTCACGGGCATAGGCGTCGACCAGCTCGATCGTCTCGGTCGGCCGCCCGGTCAAGTCGAGGTAGCGCAGCGTCTCGGCGTCGACCGGGAAGATCGCGCAGGTCGAGCCGAACTCGGGCGACATGTTGCCGAGCGTCGCCCGGTCGGCAAGGCCCAGCGTCGACAGCCCCGGGCCGAAGAACTCGACGAACTTGGAGACGACGCCGCGCTCGCGCAGCATCTCGGTCACGGTCAGGACGAGGTCAGTCGCGGTCGCGCCCTCGGGCAGCTCGCCGCCGAGCTTGAAGCCGACCACCTGCGGCAGCAGCATCGAGATCGGCTGGCCGAGCATCGCCGCCTCGGCCTCGATCCCGCCAACGCCCCAGCCGAGCACGCCGAGGCCGTTGACCATCGTCGTGTGCGAGTCGGTGCCGACCAGGGTGTCGGGGTAGGCCTGCAGGGCGCCGTCGTTCTCGCGGCTGTAGACGACCTGGGAGATGTGCTCGAGGTTGACCTGGTGGCAGATGCCGGTCGCCGGCGGCACGACGCTGAAGTTGTCGAAGGCCTCGCGTCCCCACTTGAGGAAGGAGTAGCGCTCGCGATTGCGCTCGAACTCGCGCTCGGCGTTGACGGCGAAGGCGCGCTCGCTGCCGAAGGCGTCGACCTGGACCGAGTGGTCGATCACGAGGTCGACGTCGACCAGGGGGTTGATCGCCTCCGGGTCGCCACCGATCTCCGCCATCGCGTCGCGCATCGCGGCCAGGTCGACCACGGCGGGGACGCCGGTGAAGTCCTGCATCAGCACGCGGGCGGGCTGGAAGGGGATCTCGACGCTTGGGGTGGCCGCCGCGTCCCAACCGGCGATCGCCTCGATCGCCTCGCGACTGACCGAGACGCCGTCCTCGAGGCGCAGCACGTTCTCGAGCAGCACCTTGATCGAGTACGGCAGGCGAGCGACGTCGAAGCGGTCGGCCAGCGAATCGAGGCGGAAGATCTCGTAAGAGCGGCCGCCGACCGCGAGGGTCGAGCGGGCGCCGAAAGAGTCGCTACTGCTCACAACTCCAATCCTAGGGATGGAGAGCTATCGCTTGTCGTGCTGGCCTTCGACGACGCTCTCGGCGGCTTTTTTGCCGAAACTGCCGCTGGCGAACTTGACCGAGATCGCCGGGCTGGCGAGGGCGAAGTGGGCGAGCACGCGCTGGCGCACCGGCGCCACGGTTATCTCGGCCTTGTTCTGCGTGATTGCCTTGACGACCGCGTCGGCGACCTGCTGGGGCGAGCCGGTTCCCAGTCCGGGAATCGGTTTGGCGCCTGAGTCCGCGTACATGCCGGCATCCCGGATCGTCCCCGGGGAGACGAGGGAAACCCCGACGCCGAGAGGATTGAGATCGGTGCGAAGGCTGAAAGCGAAGCCGCGCAGACCGAACTTGGTCGCCGCGTAGATCGAGGAGAGCGGCGCCGGCGACTTACCAGAGAGCGAGGAGACGAAGACCATGTGGCCCTCCCCCCGCTCGATCATCCGCTGCTCCAGGGCGCGAGCGAGGAACATCGGTGCCTCGAGGTTGACCCGCAGCGCTTTGGCCAACTGCTCGCTGCTGTATTCAGGCAGGCGCCCGGAGCCGGGCAGGCCGGCGTTGGCGACGAGGATGTCCATGTCACCGGCTTCGGCGGCGAGCTTCTCCGCCGCGCCGGGCTCGCCCAGGTCGCTGACCAGAGCGCGATGACCGTCACCCGGCAGCTCAGCCGCGAGTGCCTCCAGCGCCTCAGGCTTGCGGCTGCTCAGGGACAGCTGCGCACCGCGACGAGCGAGCGCAGTGGCCATGGCACGACCCAAACCACCAGTGGCGCCCGTCAGCAGCACCGTCTTCCCCGCAAGTTCCATCGCAGCGCGCAAGCTACCACCGCATGCGTCGAATTAACCCAAAGTGCAGCGGATCTGGGAAATATTTGTGTTTCATGAGCAAGCGGCCGGCGGATCGTCTAGACTGCCGCCGTTCGAAATAACCGAAACGCCTAATCCCGCCGAGCCAGAGGCGACGCGGGAGCGGGGGAACCACGTTTTCGGGGCTAACTCGCCCATCTGGGCGGGGGCGCAGGCTCCTTTCGCGCCAGCCCGACAGCTAACCCCGTAGGCCGACGAAGGAGATCGGTTTGCGCACCAATTGGCATAAGTTCAAGCTAGGCATAGCCATATCCGCGGTTTTCGCGACTATGGCGATGATCCCGGCGGCAGCATCCGCCCAATGCGGCGGAGGTGGCCTATCGGCTGCCGAAACGGATATCTGCACCCCGACCGCGAAAGCGCGTCTGCTCAGCAACGGCATGTTGGTCCCGCCGAAGTCGGCGCCCCTGCAGGTCAAGCAGGTGATCGCCGCGGCCAACAGAATTCGCACCAAGCCCTACATCTGGGGTGGCGGCCACGCTCGCTGGCAGGACGCGGGCTACGACTGCTCCGGCTCGGTCAGCTACGCGCTGCACGGGGGCAATTTCCTCGAAAGCCCGCTGCCATCGGGTCCGATGGCCAAATGGGGGCTGGCAGGGGAAGGCCGCTGGATCACCGTCTACACCAACGCCGGCCACGCCTACGCGGTGATCGCCGGCTATCGCTGGGACACCTCCGGCGACGGCGTTGGCGAAACCGGACCACGTTGGCACGAAGAACTTCGTGACAACGTCGGCTTCGTAGCTCGGCACCCCGAAGGTTTCTAATCGGGCCTTACGCCTGAGACGTACTCCGCCCCGGCCAACTGGCCGGGGCGAGTTTGTCCTTGCTTTCCTCAACTGCTCGGATAACTTTGCCGTGTAGCCGCTCCACCTGACATCCGCTTGGCTGGGCTCTCCAAGCGCTACGGAGAGGTGGTCGCGGTTGCCGGTATTGACCTCGAAGTACAAGAGGGCGAGTTCTTCACGATGCTCGGCCCCTCCGGCTCGGGCAAGACGACGACGCTGCGGATGATCGCCGGCTTCGAGGATCCCAGCGAGGGGACGATCGAGCTGGCCGGGCGCGACGTCGGCGGCGTGCCGCCTTACGACCGCGCCGTCAACACGGTCTTCCAGGACTACGCGCTCTTCCCCCACATGACCGTGGGCGAGAACGTCGCCTACGGCCTGCGCATCGCCGGCATCGCCAAGGCGGAGCGGGCGATGCGCCGCGACGAAGCGCTGGAGATGGTGCGGCTGCCGGGCTACGGCGATCGCCGCCCGGGTGAGCTCTCCGGCGGCCAGCGCCAGCGGGTCGCCTTGGCGCGGGCGATCGTCAACCGGCCCAAGGTGCTGCTGCTCGACGAGCCGCTTGGCGCGCTCGACCTGAAGCTGCGCGAGCAGATGCAGGTCGAGCTGAAGGCGATCCAGGGCGAGGTCGGGATCACCTTCGTCTACGTCACCCACGATCAGGACGAGGCGCTGACGATGAGCGACCGCATCGCCGTCTTCAACGAAGGCAAGATCGAGCAGGTCAGCCCGCCGGTCGAGCTCTACGAGCAGCCGGCGACCGAGTTCGTCGCCGGTTTTGTCGGCGTCTCCAACCTGCTCGAACGAGACGGCTCGCGCTTCACGATCCGCCCCGAGAAGGTGCAGCTGGTCGAGGCGGAGGGGGGCTCAAACGGCCTGCGGACTGAGCGCGGCCGCATCGCCGACGTCGCCTACGCCGGCATGGTCACCCGCTTCACGGTCGCGCTCGACGCGGGTGGGGAACTTCAGGTGATACGCCAGAACGTGGAGGGCTCGTCGGCTGACGTGACCTCCGAACAAGGGAGAGAGGTAATCGTGGGTTGGCGACCGGAGCAGACAGTCGCCGTCCGGGGCAGTTCTACAGAGGAGGAACCATCGTGAGAACGCAACATGCAAACACCGCGCGCACCGCGTGGCTGATCATCGGAGGCCTGCTGGCAGTGATGCTCCTGTTTGCCGGTTGCGGCTCCAGTGACGACAGTGGCTCGTCGGGCGAAGAAATGCAGAAGATCGGCAAGGGTGAGGGGCAGGTCAACCTGATCTCCTGGGCCGGCTATGTCGAACCGCCGTGGGTCAAGCCGTTCGAACAGAAGACGGGCTGCAAGGTCAACAACAAGGTCGCCGGGACATCCGACGAAATGGTCTCGCTGATGCGCACGGGCGAATACGACGGCGTATCCGCCTCTGGCAACGCGACCGCCCGCCTCGTCGAAGGCGGCGACGTCGACCCGGTCAACGTCAGCCTCGTGCCGAACTACAAGACGGTCTTCGCCGACCTCAAGGGGCAGGCGTACAACACCTTCGACGGCAAGCCCTACGGCATTCCCCACGGCCGCGGCGCCAACCTGCTGATGTGGAACTCGAACGAAGTCAAGCCGGCGCCGAAGTCATGGAACGTGACGCTCGATCCGAAAGTCGCGTCGAAGAACAAGGGCAAGATCAGTCAGTACGACGATCCGATGTCGATCGCGGAAGCGGCCGTCTACTTGAAGGCCCACGATCCGGAACTGGGAATCGAAGATCCCTACGAGCTGAACGAAGAACAGTTCGAAGCGGCCGTGGAAATGATGAAGGAACAGCGGCCGCTGGTCGGCGAATACTGGTCGGAAGCCGAAAAGCAGATCTCGTCCTTCGCCAGCGGCGACATCCAGGTCGGCACGACGTGGCAGTACCAGTACTTCGCGCTGAAGGAAGAAGGCAAGCCGGTGGCGGCGAGCCCGGCGAGCCAGGGCTTCCTGCCGGAAGAGGGCGCGACGGGATGGTCCGACACCTGGATGATCAGCTCGCAGGCCGAACATCCCAACTGCATGTACATGTGGATGAACTGGATCATCGAACCGAAAGTGAACGCCGAAGTGGCGGAATACTTCGGCGAGGCGCCGGCTCAGGAAAAGGCCTGCGAACACACCGAAAACCCGAACTTCTGCTCCGAATACCACGCGGAAGAACCGGCATTCTGGAAGCGCGTCTACTACTGGAAGACCCCACTTGCCGATTGCGGCAACGGGTCCAGCGACTGTAAGGACTACAACGACTGGGTCCAGGCCTGGACCTCGATCAAGGGTTGAGCCGCCGGCTCGCCAACCTGTTTCACGGACGCCCCCGCCTTCAGGCGGGGGCGCTCCTGGCGGGCCCGGTCGGCTGGCTGGTCGTCGGTTATCTCGGCTCGCTCGCCCTCCTTCTTATTGCCTCGCTGTGGTCGGTCAACGCGGTCAGCGGCGAGCTCGTAAAAAACCTCAGCTTCGAAAACTTCGAAACGCTCTTCGACGAACCGGTCTACCGCACCATCGTCGTGAGGACGGTGGTGATCGCGGCGCTGGTGACGGTCACAGACGCGCTGCTCGCCTTCCCGATCGCCTTCTACATGGCCAAGGTGGCAAGCAGCCGGGGCAAGGCGATCCTCGTCGTTGCCGTGCTGATCCCGCTCTGGTCCAGCTACCTGGTCAAGGTCCTCTCCTGGCGCAACATGCTCGGCGGCGGCGGGCTAATCGACTGGATCCTGGAACCGATTGGCCTCAGCGGCCCCGGCTATGGCAACACCGCCGTCTGGCTGGTGATGAGTTACCTCTGGCTGCCGTACATGATCCTGCCGATCTTCGCCGGGCTGGAGCGGATCCCCAACTCGCTGATCAGCGCCTCCGAGGACCTCGGCGCCTCACCCTTCACCACCTTCCGCCGGGTGATCCTGCCGCTCTCCTTCCCGGCGGTGGTCGCCGGCTCGATCTTCACCTTCGCCCTCACCCTCGGTGACTACATCACTCCCAAGCTGGTCTCCAACAACCAGTTCATCGGCAACGTCGTCTTCAACAACATCTCCAACAACTTGCCCTTCGCCGCGGCGCTGGCGCTGGTGCCAATCGTGGTGATGATCGGCTACCTGCTGGTCGCGCGAAAGCTCGGCGCCTTCGAGCACATATAGGAGAATAGTGCGACTCTCGAAGCGATCCAGAATCCTCTTGCGCGTCGCGATCGGCGTGGTGATGGCGTTCATCTACGTGCCGCTGATCGTGCTCGGGGTCTACGCGTTCAACTCGAGCAAGATCCTCGAATGGCCGCCGCCCGGCCTCACCTTCGAATGGTTTCCCAAGGCGATCGAAAGCACCGCCAAGGATGCCTTCTGGACCTCGATAAAGGTCGGCCTCGTCGCCACCGCGATCGCCCTGATTCTGGGCACGCTCGCCTCGCTCGCGGTCGCGCGGCACCGCTTTTTCGGCCGCGAGACGATCTCCTTCCTGGTTGTCCTGCCGATCGCCCTGCCGGGGATCGTCACCGGCGTCGCGCTCAACAACACCTTCACCCAGGTGCTCGGCATCGACCTCTCGCTGTTCACCGTGATCGTCGCCCACGCCACCTTCTGCATCGTCGTCGTCTACAACAACTCGATCGCGCGCCTGCGCCGGATGTCCTCCTCCTTCGAGGAGGCCTCGGCCGACCTCGGCGCCAACACCTGGCAGACGTTCCGCCTCGTCACCCTGCCCAACATGCGCTCGGCGCTCGGCGCCGGTGGCCTGCTCGCCTTCGGCCTCTCCTTCGACGAGATCATCGTCACCACTTTCACGATCGGCGCCGGCGAACAGACCCTCCCCTACTGGATCTACAGCAACCTCTTCCGCGCCCAACAGCGACCGATCGTCAACGCCGTCGCCGTGATCGTCGTCCTGATCTCGATCCTCCCCGTTTACCTCGCCTACCGCCTCACCCGCGAGGAAGGCGGCCTTGCCGCGGCCCGTGGCGGAGGCGGCAAACGAATCGAGGGCGGAGGCGTCGAGACCGAGGCGACGGCAGTTCCCTGAGTTAGGCCCTCAGCCTCGAGCTAGCCGCTCGGCCTCCTCGAGGCCGAGGTAAGGCGCCAGGATCAACTCGGTGAGATCGGGGAGGAGTTTCTCCAGATCGGCGGTGCGACCGGCGCTGATCTCGCGCACGATCAGCGAGACGATGCCGCCGATCAGGGTTTCCTCGGTTGCCTCGGGCAGCGGCCGCTCGCCGCTGTGAGCAGGCCGGCCGGCCTTGAGGATGCCGACGAAGTCCTGCATCGTCGCTCGGTAGCGGGCCGCGATCTCGCCGCCAGCCGCGACCGGCTCGACCATGCAGAGACGGGCCAGCTCGGGCTCGGCGGCGAGGAAGCGCAACATCGTCGCCAGGGCGGCACGCACCTGCTGCGGCCACTCGCCGAAGGATTCGGCCGCGGCCCGCATCGAGGAGCGGATGTGGTCCGCGACCATCTCGTAAGCGGCGAGGAAACAGGCTTCCTTGTCGGCGAAGTGCTCATAGAACGTGCGACGAGAGACCGAGGCCGCTTTGGTGATGTGGGCGACGGTGGTGGCGTTGTAGCCGCGCTCGGCGACGGTGTCGACCAGCGCGGTGATGATCCGCTCGCGCTGGTTCTGCTCGATGAACTCGCGCGGCAGGCCGTGCCGCCCCGCCGGCAGGCGCGGTGAGGAGCCTTCCTGCCCCCCACTCTCCTCGGTCTGCTTTGCCGTCCCCTTTGCCACAAATCGACGATACCCGAGCCGGTCGCCGTTGCGTCCTCAGCGCAGCGTCTGGACCAGCAGCTCGTCCTCCGCCGCGCGTGAGCCCAAGTAGGGCATCACCGCCATGTAGACGAGCTCGGGCAGGAAATCCTCTCCGCGCTCGATGCAGCCGGCTTCGATCCGCGCCAGCACCGTGCCGTAGATCGCCCCGGCGACGATTTCCGCCGTGCAGCGGGAGACCTTCTCCGGCTGCTCGAGCTCCTCGCGACCGCCGTCGAGGAAGTCGGCAACCTGTTGCAGGACGCGATCGCGGCGCTCCTGGGCCCCGCTGCCCGTGCCATTGACCTCGACCACGAGAAAGCGGGTGCGCGTGGGGTCCTCGTGGAAGAAGCGCATCGCGGCCCAGCCCGCCGCCCAGATCCGGTCGTGCCAAGTGTCCGGCCCCGCGTAGGCGGCGAGGACCCGCTCGCAGAACTCGGCCGCAACCTCATCGTGGACGCAGAGGAAGCAGTCTTCCTTGCTGGCGAAGCAGCGATCGAAGTGCGAGCGCCGCGTACGCGCCTGCTCGCAAACCATCTCGATGCTGGTGCCGGCGTAGCCGCGCGTGCCAACCAGAGCGATCATCGCGGCGGTGATGCGGGCCCGAGCCGGGTCTTCTGGCCCCCGGGGCGGCCCGCCGTTGCCGTTGCCGAAACTCACATCGCCCCGGCCCCTCCCCCTGCGCTCGCTCTCTTTCCCCGCGCGCCGCGCCCGTTCATGCAGCCGCGGCGCGAGCCTGTGCGGCGTCCGCCGCGCGCCCCGCCTCGACCTCGCCGACGTAGGGCGTCAGCGTCACCTGCAGCATCTCCGGCAGCAAGCCCTTGATCTCGTCCTCCTGGCCGGCAAGCAGGCGCTGGTGAATGAGCCAGGCGAGCCCGCCAACGATCGCCACCTCGAGCCCGTCCGGCAACCTGCTCGCCCGTGGGTTGTGGACGCGCCCCTCGCGCAGCTTCGGCGCGATTCGCTCCAGCATCCCTTGATAGCGCTTTAGGGCCTCGCCCCCAGCAGCCTGGGCCTCGACGATGCAAAGGCGCGCCCGCGCCGGCTCGTTGACGACCATCTCGAGCGCGATCTCGAGCCCGGAGGAGATCTGTTCGGCCCACTCCTGTTCGGGGTCGAGCAGCTCGTCGAAAACCTCGGCCGCCGCGTCGATCGTCTCGTCGAAGGCGGCGAGGAAGCACTCCTCCTTGCTGGAGAACTGCTCGTAGAAGGTCGAGAGCGCGACCCGCGCCGTTTTGGCGATCAGCTCGATCGTGGTCTTCTGGTAGCCGCGCTCGGCGACCAGCTCCGCCGTCGCCAGCAGCATCCGCTCGCGCTGGTTCTGGGCGACGAAGTCGCGTGGAACGAGGTGCCTCCCCGGGGGCAGTTTGGAGAGCCTTTCGGAGAGCGATCTCGAGTCCGCCATTCCGGCAAGGTACCAAAACATATATCCAATGTCTACTTCCTTCTTTTACAGAAAACATTGCGTTCTGGTCCAATTTGTTGCACTCAGCGTTTTTGAAAGCTGCTATACCTAGACAGAAGGTCATCGTTTGCAAAACAGGTGGGACCGATGTCGGAACCGCACAGCACCGCCGAAAAAGAGGAGCAGATCGCCCCGGTAGTTCCCTTTCCGGGACTGCGCTCGCGGGCGCCCCGAGAGCGACTGCTGGAGGCGGTGCTGCTGGTCAGCGGCGAGCTCGGTTACGAGCAGGTCGCGGTCAAACACGTGATCGAGCGGGCGCGAGCCAGCCGCGCGACGTTCTACAAGTACTTCGAGGACCGCGAGGACTGTTTCGCCCAGGCCTACGGTGACGCCAGCGAATGGCTCTATCGCCGCATGCTGGGGGCCGCCAAACGACAAGGGACTTGGCGCGAGGGGCTGCGCGCCGCCCTCGCCGAGCTGCTCGAGTTCTGCGCCAACCAACCGGCGATCGCGAAGGCGATCTTCGTCGAGGTCCATGCTGCCGGCGAGCAGGCGCTCGCCCAGCGGCGTGATCTGATGGAGCGCCTCTCCCACGCGCTTGACAGCGCGCGCCGCGAGATTCCCTCTCGCCAAGCTCCACCTCCAGTTACGTCGACCTTCATGGTAGGGGCTATCGACACTCTTGTGTGCGCAAAGTTGATGGACGGCGATGCCGCCCACGCGCCGGAGATGCTCCCGGGCCTCCTCTACTTCGTCGTCATGCAGTACTTCGGCGAGGAGGCCGCCTGGGAAGAGATGACCGCTGCCTCGGTCAGCACCTGGCAGGCGCGCCGCGGCGCCGCTTCGCAGATGCCCTGAGCGTCAGAGCCCTGAGCGACTGACCTAGAGCGGGATGTTGCCGTGCTTGCGCTTCGGCTGCGGCACACGCTTGGACTGCAGCATGCGCAGCGCCTTGATCAGCTTCGGCCGCGTCTCGTGCGGCTCGATTACGTCGTCGATGTAGCCGCGCTCGGCCGCCGAGTAGGGGTTGGCGAAGTGCGCCTTGTAATCGTCGATCAGCTTCTGGCGACGCTCGTCTGGCGTCGGCGAGGAGGCGATGTCCTTGCGGTAGATGATGTTGACCGCGCCCTCGGGCCCCATCACCGCAACCTCCGCCGTCGGCCAGGCGACGTTGTAGTCGGCCAGCATGTGCTTTGAGGCCATCACGTCGTAGGCGCCGCCGTAAGCCTTGCGGGTGACGACGGTCAGCTTCGGCACGGTCGCCTCGGTGTAGGCGTAGAGCAGCTTGGCGCCGTGGCGGATGATCCCGTTCCACTCCTGGTCGGTGCCGGGCAGAAAGCCGGGAACGTCGGTGAAGGTGACGATCGGGACGTTGAAGGCATCGCAGGTGCGGACGAAGCGGGCCGCCTTCTCGGAGGCCTCGATGTCGAGCACACCGGCGAGGAAGGCCGGCTGATTGCCGACGATCCCAATCGGGAAGCCATCGAGTCGCGAGAAGCCGCAGACGATGTTCTTGGCGAAGTGCTCGTGCACCTCGAGGAACTCCTCATCGTCGACGATGGCGGCGATCACTTTGCGCATGTCGTAGGGCTTCGAGGGATCGTCGGGGACGAGGGTGTCGAGCTCGGCGTCTTCGCGCTCAGGGTCGTCCGCGGGCTCGAAGCGCGGCGGCGACTCGAGGTTGTTCGAGGGTAGGAAGCTGAGCAGGTAGCGCGCGTCCTCGAGGCAGCTCTCCTCGCTCTCGGCAGCGAAGTGGGCGACGCCCGACTTCGAGTTGTGGCTCATCGCCCCGCCCAGCTCCTCGAACTCGACTTCCTCGCCAGTGACAGTTTTGATCACCTCGGGCCCGGTGATGAACATGTGCGAGGTCTCTTTGACCATGAAGATGAAGTCGGTCATCGCCGGCGAGTAGACGGCGCCGCCGGCACAGGGGCCCATGATCAAGCTGATCTGCGGGATCACCCCGGAGCATTTGACGTTGCGGACGAAGACGTCGCCGTAGGCGCCGAGCGAGACCACGCCCTCCTGGATGCGGGCGCCGCCGGAGTCGTTGATGCCGACCACAGGCGCCCCGACCTGGGCAGCAAGGTCCATCACCTTGCACATCTTCTCCGCCATCACCTCGCCGAGGCTGCCGCCGAAGACGGTGAAGTCTTGCGAGAAGACGAAGACCGTGCGGCCGTCGATCGTGCCGTGGCCGGTGACGACGGCGTCGCCCCAGGGCCGTTTCTTCTGCATCTCGAAGTCGTAGGTGCGGTGGCGGACGAAGGTGTCCAGCTCCTCGAACGAGCCCGGATCGAGCAATTTCTCGATCCGCTCGCGGGCGGTCATCTTGCCCTTGGCGTGCTGCTTCTCAACCGCCTCCTCAGAGGACGAGTGAATCGCTTCCTCACGCAGCTCGCGCAGGTAGTCGATCTTTTCTTCGTGGGTAACCGGATTTCGTTCGCGCATCGGGCGCGGGAGTCTATTTGTCCGCGTCTCCAGACGGCGCCTACCAAACGATACCTACTTAGGTATCGTTCATCTATGGAATCGCTAGGGGAATTGGTCCGCGAGGCGCGGCTTGCAGCCGGGCTTTCTCAGCGTGCTTTGGCCAGGCGGGCGGGTACCTCGCAACCTGCCGTCGCTCGTTACGAGAGCGGCGCGGCTTCGCCATCCTGGGCGACGCTGCAGAGACTGACTGAGGCTTGCGGTCGTCGGCTCCGGGTTGGCGCTGAGGTTGCCTCGGATCCGGCGGACGTCGAACTGGCACGGCGTCAGCTCGAGCTGACCCCCCTGCAACGTCTTCGCGCGCTGCCCCGTTTCGCCCGCCTTCGCACCCTTTCTGAGGGGTCGAAGAAGTGAGCGAGCTCGACCCCGAGCGATTGCTGCGAGCCCTCGATGAGAACGGGGTCGAATTCTGCGTGATAGGAGCCCTGGCCGCCTGGCTTCAGGGAAGTCCGGCGGTGACGCTCGACCTCGACGTGATGCCGCGCCGCGATCTCGACAACGCCGATCGCCTCGCGGCTGCCCTCAACTCGCTTGGCGTACGCAGGAAAGACGAAGAAGCAACACTCGAGCTTGATGGGGGCGACTTCATCGGCTGGCAGGCGCAGCGCTTCGAAACCAGCGCCGGACCCCTCGACGTCGTCCCCTACGCCACGGGCATCGGCGGGTTCGAGGACGTGGCGACAGTCGAGCTCGAGCTCGGCGACCTCCGGGTGCGCGTGCTCACGATCGACGAGGTGATCGCATCCAAGGAGAAGCTGGGGCGGCCCAAGGACACGGCTGCCCTGCCAGCGTTGTACGCAACGCGCGAGGCATTGCGGCAGCGTCGCGAATCCGGCGAGTGACCGCCCCTCAGGCGCTGCCGAACGGCTGCTTCTGCGGCTCAGCGAGACGGTCAAGCAGACGCTCCAGATCGACCTCAGCGAGGCCGGATCCCTCCCCGGCGCGCAGCTCAACCCGCGTGCCAAAGCCCTTCTCGGCCATCGTCACCTCAACCCCTTCGACCTCAGCAACCAGCTCGGCCAGCTCCGGCTCGGACTTCATCAGGGTGCGTGCTGCTTCGACCATTGCGGGGCGCTTCAACCCCCATGGCGCTGTTCCTCCTCCCCTTGGACGGTTGGGCGAGTCCGTTCAGGGAGGAAGGGCCCCTAGAAGAAGGCGCCGCCGCGGTACTCGCCGAAGACGTCGCGCATTGCGCCGCAGACCTCGCCGATCGAGGCGTCGGCGGCTAGCGCGGCACGAATCGGGTGGAGCAGGTTGCCCTCGCCGCGGGCGACGTCGCGCAGGGCATCGAGCTTGGCGTCAACGGCGGCCTGGTCGCGGCGCTCCTTGAAGGCCTTGAGACGGGCCAGCTGGCGCTGCTCGGCCTCGGGGTCGACGCGGAGGATGTCGACGTCGTCGACCTGGTCGGTGACGTACTTGTTGACGCCGACGATGATGTCCTGGCCGGTGCGGTAGCGCTCGTGGTAGCTATGGGCTGACTCCTCGATCTCGCGCTGCATGAACTCCAGCGCCTCGACCGAGCCGCCCAGCTCTTCGACCTTGCCCATCAACTCCCAGGAGCGCGCTTCGACCTCGTCGGTCAGCGACTCGACGAAATAGGAGCCGGCAAAGGGGTCAACCGTGTCGGCGGCGCCGGACTCGTGGGCGATCACCTGCTGGGTGCGCAGGGCGATCCGGGCCGAGCGCTCGGTCGGCAGCGCCAGCGCCTCGTCGAAGCCGTTGGTATGCAGGCTCTGGGTGCCACCGCAGACGGCGGCGAAGCCCTGCAGGGCGACGCGAATGATGTTGACCTCGGGCTGCTGCGCCTGCAGCGTCACGCCCCCGGTCTGGGTGTGGAAGCGGATCTTCTGCGAGCTCGGGTCCTGCGCCCCGAAGCGCTCGCCGACGATTTTCGCCCACATCCGCCGCACGGCCCGGAACTTGGCGATCTCCTGGAAGACCTGGTTATGGCCGTTGAAGAAGAAGGCAAGGCGGGGTGCGAACTCATCGATCTTCAGCCCGCGCTCGAGCGCCGCTTCGACGTAGGCGATCGCGTTGGAGAGCGTGAAAGCGACCTCCTGCACGGCCGAGCAGCCCTTCTCGCGGATGTGGTAGCCGGAGATCGAGATCGTGTTCCACTTCGGCACGTTCTCGCGGCAGTACTCGAAGATGTCGGTAGTCAGACGCATCGTCGGCTCGGGCGGGTAGATGTAGTTGCCGCGGGCCATGTACTCCTTGAGCACATCGTTCTGGACCGTGCCGCGCAGCTTCTCCGAGGGCACACCTTGTTCCTCGCCGACCAGCTCGTAGAGCAGCAACAGGATCGCCGCCGGCGCGTTGATCGTCATCGAGGTGGAGACGCTGTCGAGGGGGATCTGGTCGAAGCAGATCCGCATGTCCTCGATCGTGTCGATCGGCACCCCGGTGCGCCCGACCTCGCCGTGACAAAGCGGATCGTCGGAGTCGCGGCCGAGCTGGGTCGGCAGGTCAAAGGCCATCGAGAGCCCGGTCGAGCCGTGCTCGATCAGGTAGCGGTAGCGCTCGTTGGTGTCCTCGGGCGTGGCGAAGCCGGCGTACTGGCGCATCGTCCAGAGCCGGTCGCGGTACATCCCATCGTGGATGCCGCGGGTGAAGGGCGGCGTTCCCGGCTCGCCGAGGCGCTGCTCCAGCCCCGGGGCAACATCGTCGGCGTCGTAGACGCGCTCGATCTCGATGCCGGAGTCGGTGAACACGCGCTCGTCATCGGGGCCGACAACGGGGGCAATGGTGCGGTGGATCTCTTCGGTGGCCATGGCCCACAGGATATGGGGAGCGCGAATTTGCGGCTGCCGCCAGCTCGTGGTCTACTTTGCTCAACCATTTCAGTTGCATTTGCGTATTCCCTTCTGTACCTTCGGCCGTACCGGACGGGTAACCAGCAAGTCCGGATCACGCACCGCAAGAGCGTGGTGTAGGGCCACGCAGGAGGGGAAGGAACAGGGAGATGTCGGAGCTGGCGAGTCGCAGTACGCCCCAACTTCTCGCGCCGTTCTGGCCGATCGACGACCAGCACGGGGTGGGTCACGTAGAGCTCGACGGGCAGCCGCCCTCGAACTCCGAGCAAGTGATGCCGCTGCTGCTCAAACTCGCCGCTCAGAGCGACGCCATGCGCAGCCTGCAGACCTGCGAGGCGGAGACGCTCTCCGAGGCCGCCGCCTCCACCTTGCGCGGTGAGATGGCCGAAGGCCTGCGCGAGTTGGCCGGCCTCGTCGATGACGAGAGCGCCGAGCTGATCCGTCTGCGTGCCAAGGGACTCTCCGGCGGCATCGAGCACCGCGAGATGACCCTCGAGATCGCCCGCAGCGGCCCACCCCCGGCCTTCGAGATCGTCTGCGGCCCACTTTGCACTTGGCGGATGAAGACGCGGGTCGGCTTGCACTCCTTCCTCGCCGCCGCCCGCGACGAGCAGCGCCAGCAGCAGCTGGACGAACTCGATGACGCGCTCGACGGCGCCCTCGCCTTCACCGAAGCGGAGACCGGCGTGAGCGAGATGGGCGTCCCCTTCAAGCTGCCGATGAACGTCACCGAGCTGCTGATCTCGGCCGGCGAGGCGGCGGGCCACCCCAAGCATTTCGCCTACTTCATGCCCGAGGACGAAGGCGTCGACGGGCTGCCGCTGCGCGAACAGCGCACCCTCTATATGCGCAACGTTCACCTGGCTCGCTACCGCGTGATCACGGTCCCGCTCGCCGAAACGCTGCTGAAGGGGCCGATGCGGGCCGCCGACGCGCCGATCGAGGAGACGCTGATGCCCTGGATCCGCGGCCACGACCACGGCCACAACGTGATCGTGCCGTCCACTTGTTACGACGAGTGGATGGAGAAACTGGGCATCGAGCCTTTCATGGCCCTGCAAGAGGCGATCGCCGACGTCTACGGCTTCCTGATGACGATCTCCCCCGCCTGGATGGAGATCAACAGCTACAGCCGCCTCGATATGTGCGCCACCCACATGGCCGAGCTGCTCCACTACCTGCGGCGCGGCCCCAAGTACTACGGCGACCCCGGTGCCGCCTTCGTCGAACTCAGCTTCCTGGCCGAGAACGGCTTCGTCGAGATCGACGACAAGGGGCGGGTCAGCTGGGACGAGGAGGGCTTCTGCCGCGGCATGGCGGCGCTGGGCAGCGCGCTCACCGAAGCGACCGTTGGCGCTCCCAACGAGCGCGGCTCGGAAGCGTTCCTGCAGCGTTACGGCTGGCCGGCCGAGACCGCGGCGATGCGGACCTGGAACGCGATGCGCGAGGAGCTCAACAACGTGCCCACGTCAATCGCCTTCTACCGGACCAGCGATGTCACCGCCGCCGATTCCGTACCTGTCCCGGCCTAGCTTTAGGCCGGGGTCCTGAGTCTGAGAGGGCGTCGGGTGAGGGTCCGGCGGACACTCAGCGCGAAGCGCGTCCGACGGACCCTTGCCCGACGCCCATCCCGCTCAGTCTGAGGCCCCCGCCAACCGCTCGACGCCCGACTTCTCGATCGTCTTGCGCAAGCCATCGCGCAGCTCGATGCTGGGTTCCCAGCCGAGCAGGTCGCGAGCGCGGGTGATGTCCGGACGGCGCTGCTGGGGATCGTCGGTGGGCAGCGGCTCGAAGATGATCTCCGAGCGCGACTCGGTCACCTCGATCACGGTTTTCGCCAGCTCGAGCAGGGTGAACTCGTTTGGGTTGCCGATGTTGACCGGCATGTGCACGTCGGACTCGGCCAGGGCGACGATGCCGCGGATCAGGTCGTCGACGTAACAGAAGCTGCGCGTCTGCTCGCCCTCGCCGAAGACGGTCAACGGTCGGTCCTCTAGTGCCTGGCGCAAGAAGGTCGGAATCGCACGGCCGTCACGGGCGCGCATGCGCGGGCCGTAGGTATTGAAGATGCGGACGATCGCGGTGTCGACGCCCTGTTGGCGGTGGTAGGCCATCGTCATCGCCTCGGCGTAGCGCTTGGCCTCGTCGTAGACGCCGCGCGGGCCGATCGGGTTGACGTGGCCCCAGTAGTCCTCGGTCTGCGGGTGGACCTGGGGGTCGCCGTAGACCTCGCTGGTCGAGGCGATCAAGAAGCGGGCGCGCTTGAACTTGGCGACGCCGAGCATGTGATGGGTCCCGTGGGAACCGACCTTGAGCGTGTGCAGCGGCAGGCGCAGGTAATCGATCGGGCTCGCGGGCGACGCCAGGTGGTAGACGAAGTCGACGTCCTCGGGGATGTCGACGTGCTCGATGATGTCGAGCGAGCGGAACTCGAAGTTGGGGTCGCGGATGTGCTCGATGTTCTGCAGCGAGCCGGTCTCGAGGTTGTCGATGCAGATCACCCGATGGCCCTGGCCAATCAAGTGCTCGCAGAGATGTGAACCGAGAAAGCCCGCCCCGCCTGTGACTACGCAAGTGCTCATCGCCGCGGATGCTATCGACCGGAACGCCGCTGAAGTTGAGTGGCGACTTTTTATGCAATTTGCGTTGATTGCCCGCCGGTAAAGCGTCCAGAAGGGGGGCGAATTTCGCCCGCGCCCCGAATTGTCCCGCCCCGTGGGAGCACAAGGGACGACGACAGACGAGGCCGCGCGCAAGCGCGCCGCGATCGAAATGATCGCCAGGCACGAGGCAGCCTTAAAACGCACCGCCCGTCGTTATTCCTTCGACGCTGAAGATGCCGAGGACGCCTACCAGCGAGCGCTCGAGATCGCGCTGACAAAAGCGCCGACCACCGACCCTCGGGAACTGATCCGCTGGACCCAGACCGTGACCAAGCACGAGGCGCTCGCGGTGCGCCAGAGTCGCCAGAAGCTGCTCGGCTACCAACCGAAGCGCGAAGGCGAGGAGCTCGACCCGGTGGCGGCGATCCCTGACACGGGAGCCGGCCCCGACGAGCAGGCCGAGCGCCGCGAGGACGTCGCCCGCAGCCGCGAGGCCCTGCAGGCGCTGAAGCCGGCCGAGCTTCGGGCCCTCAGCCTCCTCGCCGAGGGCTACTCCTACGCCGAGATCGGCGAGATGACGGGCTGGACCCGGACGAAAATCAACCGGCTCCTGGCCGAGGGCCGGGCTCGCTTTCGCAGCCTCGTCGCCAGCAGTGAGGACGGCGGGCGCTGCCACGAGCTGCAACCTCTGCTCTCGGCCTTCTGCGACGGAGAGGCTTCCCCGCGTGAAGTTGCGACCGTGCGCGAGCACCTGCGGGCGTGCGTCCATTGCCGTGCCACCGTGCGCACCTACCGGGCGGCCCCGCGAATCGCCGGGGCGCTGCTGCCGCTTCTCCCTCCCTCCCGCTCGCTGCTCGACCGGGCGCAAGAGCTCGGCGCAAACCTCTGGTCGCGCCTGCCGGGCACCAGCGGCGAATCTGTCGCCACCCAGGTCGCCGCGGCCGGTGGGTCGCGCGGCGCCGGCATGGCCGCGCTCGCCAAGCTGCTGACCGTCTGCGCCGGCGCCGCGGGTGGCGCCGCCTGTGTCGCGACGGGAGTCCTGCCGGCCCCTCTGCTGGAGCAGGGCCCCGATCACGCGAGGCCCGCGGCGACGCGATCGGCCGGACGTGAGACGGCGCAGAGCGCGGCGGTCGAATACGAGCCGGCGCCGTCGCCCGAAGCCGAAACCGCTCCGAGCCAGGAAGAGAAGCCTCACCAGCAGAAGCACAAGCAGCCGGCGGAAGCAACAGCGGAACCCGAAAGCAGCGAAGCCCCGGCCGGGGCGATCGAATACGAACCGCCACCCGCCCCAGTCGAATCCGCCCCCGCCCCCACCACCGAAGCGTCCTCGAGCAGCGACTCCGCCGCAGGCGAGTTCGGCCCGTGATCCCTCCCGCCTTCAAAGGGCGCAGCGGAGCCCACAGGTCGCCGGCGCGTTGCGCCTTGGTGGTGGTTGCCTCGGCTATCGCGTTATTAGCCGCCTCGAGCGCCGCGGCGGCGCCGCGGCCGCAGGGGCTCAGCGTCGCCGGGGGCGAGGAAAACTGGCATCCGGAACAGAGCTTCGCCCTCAGCTGGACCAATCCGAGCCCGATTGTCGCGGCACGCTATCGCCTGCTCGGTCCCACCGGCGAAGTCCTGATCGGCGAGACGAGGCTTTCCTGGCCGGCGACCTCAATAGAACACCTCACCGTCCCGCCGCGGCCGGGCATCTACACGGCCGAGGTCCGGCTCGAGGACAGTGCCGGCACGCCCGGCGAAGCGGCCACGGCGAAGCTTCGTTTCGACGACGCGCGCCCCGGCGATGTCGAAGCGCTACCGCCGGAAGAATGGCTGGGGCGCTCGTCCTTCCCCTACGTCCTGCGGCTGAGCCATCCCGCCGGCCCGCAGCCACTCTCTGGCATCGGTGGCTACGCGGTGGCGATCGACAAATCGCCCAGCGGCCATCCCTGCCCAAGCGGCCGTTGCGGCGGCGCCGGGCTCGAAGCCCGCGGTGGCATCGGCGTCGACGCGATTGAGCTCCCAGAACTGGCGGAGGGAACGAATTACGTCCACGCGGTGGCGGTCTCCGGCTCCGGCATCCCCTCCGCCACAGCGGGCCAGACGACGATCAGCGTCGACAAGAGCGATCCCGACACGATCCTCGAAGGCGCCCCCGGCGACTGGACCAACGCCCCGGTGCGGCTAACGGCGCGAGCCAGTGACTCGGCCTCCGGGATGACGCCTGGCGGACCTGGCGTCCAACCGCTGACGGCGATCCGGGTCGATGGCGGGGCACCAACGGTCGGGGTCGGCGGGAGCGTCAGCGCGACCGTGATCGAATCCGGCGTGCACTCGGTCGCCTATTACGCCCGCGACGCTGCTGGCAACGTCAACGATGGCGGCGTCTCCAACGGACACCCGAACCATCCGCCAGCCACGGCGGTGGTGAAGATCGACCGCGATCCACCGAGCGTGGCTTTCACCGTCGGCCAGGATCCCTCCGATCCGGAGCGGCTTGAAGCACGGGTCACAGACTTCGGCTCCGGTATCGATCCCCGCCGGGGCTCAATCGAAGCGCGCGGAGCAAACACCGGCAATCGTTTCGCGCCATTGCCGACCGAAGTCACAAACGGGGTCCTTCGCGCTCGCTGGGACTCGAGCGCCTACCCCGCCGGGGCATACGAATTCCGTGCCATCGCATACGACCGGGCGGGAAACTCGGCCGGCAGCTCGAGCCGCGCCGATGGGACGGCGATGCGGCTGAGCGGGCCGCTGAAGCTACCGGTCAAGCTTTTCGCCAGCTCCGGCCGGCGCACCGTGCGTTTCGGCAGAGGAGTCTGGTTCGGCGGACGCTTGCTGACCGGTCGCCGCACGCCGCTGACCGGCGCCGCGGTGCGGGTGGTCGAGAGCTTCGCCGACGGTGCTGCGCCGCGTCAGCGGGTGACGATGGTGAGAAGTGACGGCAACGGGCGCTTTGGCCTGCGCCTGGCGCCGGGCCCGAGCCGGCAGGTGAGCGCCCAAGTGATGGCGACCGCAATGAACAGGAGTGCGAGCAGTCAGCCGCTGGAGATCTCGGTCCACAGCCGGGTCGCCCTACGGGTCTCTTCCTCGGTGGCCCACATCGGCGGGCGGCCGATCGTCCTGAGAGGCCGGATCGCACACACCGGTTCCTCACTTCCGGCGGACGGCAAGGTCATACAGCTGCAGTTCCGCCTGCCGGGCCTGCCCTGGCGGGAGTTCAGGACGGTGCGCAGCGACGCTTCCGGCCACTTCCGCTACGCCTATCGCTTCAGCGATGACGACAGTCGCGGGGCCCGCTTCCAGTTCCGGGCATACGCACCGGCACAAGCCGGCTGGCCGTTTGAGCCAGCCGGCTCACTGCCGGTGTCGGTACTGGGTGCCTAAGTCAGCAGAGGCTCAGACGGGGAGCAAATCGACGGCCTTGCGCACACGATCCTGAAGCTCGTCGCGGTTGCGCTTGATCGTCGTCTCAACCGTGCGCTGGCGTTTGCGCGCCTCGCGCTCAACTCGGTTGCGGGTCTTGCGCGCCTCGGTCGTGGCACGACGCCGCGCGGTGGCGCCACGACGCTCGGTTCGTTTGGCCCGGCGGCGCAGCTCGGTGCGGTAGGACTTGAACTGTTTTTCGGCAGCGTCGCGGCCGGTGAACGGCTCGACCAGCTCGGTCACCCGGTCGGTGACGGCAAGGACGGCGCCGACGGGAAAGTCGACGGCGGTTTCGGCGACGCTGCGCGTCTGGCCTTTCGAAGCTGTGGTGCTTTTAGCTTTAGAGGTGGTGCTGGAGCTTTTGCTCCCGTTGGTGCTTGCCATGTTGGGTGGGGGTCCCTTCGGTTGGCGTTTACGGCTTGCTTTGGGGGAGTTCGCGAGTGTAACGAACATACGTTCTCTGCGAACAAACGTTCTTAACCCCGAACGGAGCCGCGGTTACTGCGTCGATCTGGCGATCGCCAATGCCTGCTGCCCGGCAGCCGCGGCGAAGGTGTAGCGGACATCCAATCCCAGCGGCGCCGCCTCGAGCGGGCCGTTAGCGAAGCTCACCTCTCCACCCGCCTCGCGAACGATCAGCTGCGTAGCCGCCGCATCTACCGAGCGGCAGGGACGCAGGCCGATCATCGCGTCGAAGCGTCCCGCCGCCACGTAGGCGGCCGTGATCGCGATCGAGCCGACGACGCGGATGCGGTAGACGCGGCCGTCGAGCGCCGCGAGCGCGGCGGCTGCCTGATCCGGCTCGGCCGCCTCGAGGCCGAGCACCTCGATCTTCTCGCCGTCAGGACCGACGCTGATAGCCGCGCCATTGAGCGTCGCCCCCTCGCCGCGTCGCGCCGCGAACTCCTCGTCGGCGCCGAAGTCGTGGACGAAGCCGAACTCCACCTCAGCCATCGAATCGCTCCTGGCGACGGCGATGCTGAGGCTGTGCGAGGGCAGGGTGCGACGGGCGTTGAGCGAACCGTCGATCGGGTCGATGACGACGCGCGCCGGGCCGCCGTCGCCGAACTCCACCTCACCGCGCTCCTCGGAGACAGCGACGAAAGAGGCGCCCTGCGCCGCCAGCGCGTCGAGCTCGGCGAAGACGATGTCCTCGCAGCGGCGGTCGATGACAAGGGTGCGGTCGCCGCCCTCCCCCACGCCCTCGTAGACGGTGCGCGCCTCGATCCCCCGCACCGTGGAGAAGATCTCGCGCTGCGCGGCGACGGCGCGGCGACAGATTCCCAGCCAGTCTGCGGAGAAAACGTCCATGCCGGTCATCCTATGGAGGCCGCCCACTCGCTAGCGTTGGAACATGCTCGCCCTGGCCGAAGAACAGCAACGCGCGGTCGCCCACGAAGAGGGTCCCCTGCTCCTCGCCGGGCCCCCTGGCAGCGGCAAGACCGAGGCCCTTTCGCAGCGCTTTGCCCGCCTGGTCGACAGCGGCGTGGCAGCGGAGCGGATCCTTCTGCTCACCGCGAGCCGGGCCAACGCCGAGCGGCTGCGGCAACGGGTCGAAGCGCTGCTCACGCGGCCCTACGAGGAGCTCTGGATCGGCACCTGGGGCGAGCTCGGCGAGCGTTTGCTGCGCGAATACTCGACCGCGGCGGGGCTCGATCCGTTCTTCGATGTGCTCGGGCCGGCGGAGCGCCTTGCCGTTTTGGTCGACCGCCTCGATGACCTGCCGCTGCGCAACCACGAGATTCGCGGCAACCCGGCGGGGCTGCTGGCCCGCCTGATCGCCCAGGTCGACGAGTTGAAGGCGAGCCCCAAGCCGCCCGAGCCCGAGCTGGTCGAGTTCGCCGCCGCCCATGACCGGATCCTGGCCGAGTCGGGGAACCTCGATCAGGCTGACGTCTTCCTCCTGCTCGGCAAGCTGATCGACGAAGGCGTGGGCACCGGGGCCGAGATCGCGACCCGCTTCTCCTTCGTCATGGTCGATGAGTACGAGGACGCGACTGTGCCCCAGCGCTTCATCCTCAGCGGGCTGGCGCGGGACAATCCCAACTACCTCTATGCGGGGGATACCGATGCCGTCTCCCTCCATGCGGAGAGGACGGGAGCGAGCCTCCTCGCGCTCGACCAGGTGTTCCGCGAGCCAGAGCTGCGCCTTTGGCGCTGCGACAACGAGCGCGCGCAAGCACAGGCCGTGGCGCGGGAGGTGGAGCACCTGCTCGCCACCGGCACCTCGCCCGAGCAGATCTGCGTCCTGGTCGAGAACCCGGCGACCGACGGCGGGCCGGTGGCGGCGGCGATGGAGGAACGCGGCATCCCCTTCCACATGGCGGGGCCCGCCGCCCTCTTTCAGCGTCCCGAGGTTCGCGACGCGATCGCCTGGCTGCGGGTGCTCGCCCAGCCCGACGACTCGCCGGCGGCGGCGCGGGCGCTGACCCGGCCACCGATCGAGCTGCGCGCCGCCGACCTGGCGCGGCTGACGACGATCGCGCGGCGGCGCAAGGTCGACATGGTCTCGGCCTGCGAGGCGGCGCTGGAAAGCCCCCAGATCCCCCCGGAGGGACGGGAGCGGATCCAGGCCTTCCTCAAGCTCTATGGAGAAGCCTCGGCGGCGCTGGAGGAACGGCGCGCCGACGTCTTCGTCCGCCGCCTGATCGAGCGCGTCGGGTTGCGCCGCCAGCGGCTCTTCGCCGCCGAGCCCGAGGTGGCGGAGCGCCTGCTCGCCCTCTCTCGCCTGGCCGAGCTGGCCTCGGTCTGGGCTCGCCGCGAAGCGCACGGCTCTACCCGCGACTTCGTCCGCTACTTGAGCGCCGTCGCCGAGGCCGGAGTCGAGCCGGCCGGCGGGGAGGAGCCACCTGCACGCGGCGCGGTCCAGGGGCTCGGCCGCGGCGCGGCCAAGGGAACGAGCTTCGAGCACGTCTTCGTGCTCAGCGCCGAGAGCGAGGGCGTACAGGCGGAGAAGGCCTTGGTTATCTCCCGAGTCGGCGGTGAGCCAAGTGAGGGAGAGCAACCCGAGGAGCACCAGGAGGAGGAGCTCTTCGGCCCCGCCGAGGGCCTGCACGCCACCTACCGCAAGCTGCGCGAGGAGGTGCTCGAAGCCACCTGGAAGGCGGGACGGGAGCTCTCGGAGCCGCGCCTCGACACCGTTGTCGACGTCAACCGCGCGATCGCCCGCCACCTCGAGCTGCTGAAGCTGGCGGCGCTGGCGCAGCGACCCGGAGAGGAGGCAACGGCCGAGGCGGTCGCGGCGGTCAACGGGCTGCTGCGACAGGTGGCGACGCCTGAACAGCAGACCGAGCTGGACGCCTCGCCCCTCGATTCCTACCTGCTCGAATCCGAGCGCGAGCGGGACGGGCGGCAGCGCCTGATCGCGGCCCGGCACGAGCCCTCGCTGGAAGCCTTCCTGCCGCGTCGGGGCGACGGCGCCCTCAGCCTCTCCGCCTCCGACCTCGACCTCTACCTGACCTGCCCGCTCAAGTACAAGTTCGGGCGCGTATTCGGCATCCCCCAGGAGCCGACGATCAACCAGCGCTTCGGGATCCTCGTCCACAACGTGCTCGAGCGCTTCCATAAGGAAGCGGGGGAAGGCGAGGAAGACGGGGTCGAGCGGCTGATGGACCTCTTCGAGGCCGGTTGGCGGCGCTCGGGCTTCGGCACCAGCGACGACGAGCTGCAGTTCCGCGACCGGGCCCGCAACGCGATGCGCCTCTACTGGGAACGCGAGCAGGAATCCGAAGGCGAGCCGGTCTGGCTGGAGCGCAAGTTCGACATCCGCATCGGCCCCCACCACGTGCGCGGCCGCGTCGACCGCGTCGACCGCCTGCCCGACGGCAGCCATGAGTTGATCGACTACAAGACCGGCGAACGCAAGAGCGAAGCCCAGCTCGAGAACGACCTGCAGCTCGCCCTCTACCGGCTCGCCGCTCGGGAGGCCTGGGACATCGAGGCGGGTAAGGGCAGCTACTACTACGTGCTCGATGCGGAGAAGGTCGCCGCGCCGACCAAGCCCGACGATGCCGAGCGAGTCGAGCGCACCGTGCTCTCGGTCGGCGAGGGCGTGCTCGGCCAGGACTTCGAGCCGCGGCCGGCGCCGACGACCTGCGGCTGGTGCGACTACCGCCTGATCTGCCCGGCGGCGGAGATTTGAGGGCGAGGACGGCGGCTACGCGCCGCTAGCCCTCATTGCCCTGCTGGCGCAGGAAGTGCTGAAAATCGCGGGCGATCGAGTCGGCTGAGGGCAGGTCCTCGGGGCTCTGCAGCTGGTCGGCCTGCTCGGCCTCGATCCGGTCGACCAGTTCCTCGATCTCCGGGTTGGCGGCGATCGCGCGATCGATCTGCTCTTCGTAGCTCGCCGTCTCCTCTTCCAGCTCGGTCGCCTCGACCGCGATGCCGGTCAGGCCCTCGAGCCGGCGCAGCAGCGCCAGGGCCGCCTTCGGGTTGGGCACCGCGGCGACGTAGTGGGGAACCGCCGCCCAGAGCGAAGCCGAGCGCATTCCCACCTGGCGGCAGCAGTCGTGGACGACACCGACGATCCCGGTCGGCCCCTCGTAGCTGGAGCGCTGCAGGTCGAGCTCCTCAACCAGCTGCGCGTCCGAGGCCAGGCCGGTGACCGGCACCGGCAGGGTGTGGGAGACCTCGGCGACCAACGAGCCGAGCGTGATCACCATCTCGACCCCGAGCGCGTCGGCGGCGGTGGCGACCGCCTCGGAGAAGGTGCGCCAGCGCAGGTTGGGCTCGGTGCCATCAAGCAGGACGAGGTCGCGAGCGGCGGCGGCGGCCCGCACCGCGATCAGGTTGTTGGGCGGCCACTCGATCCGCCGGGTCTGGCCCTCGCTAAGCACGATCGTCGGCCGGGTGTCCTGGAAGTCGAAGAACTCCTCGGGATCGATGTCGGCGATCAGCTCCGCGTCGAAGGCGTCACCGACCGTGGTCAGGGCCGTAGACGCCGCGGCGGCAGCGTCATTCCAGCCGCGAAAAGCGCAGACCAAAATCGGGTTGCGCAACTGCGGAACATCGCCATCCCAACGGAGTACATCCACGCTTTTGAGGTTACCGATGGGCTTACGCGGCGCCAGCGGAGAGGGCACGGCGTACCAAAGTGAAGGCCATGAAGAGGGCGAGGGCGGCGAAGGCGAGTTCGAGCGCGCGGGTGGGGATCTCGTTGGAGATCGCGACGCCGATCAGGACCCCCAGCGGCGAGAGCGCCCCGATCACCATCGCCTCGCGGAGGCGGACGTTGCCGTAGCCGTTCTGACGGATCGCGCCGACGAGGGCAACGATCACGATCATCAGCAGCGAGGTCGACTCGCCCTCGACCTGGCTGAGGCCGATGAAGATCGTCAGCGCCGGGACGAAGAGGACGCCGCCGCCGACGCCGACCAGGCCGCCGGCGAGACCGCCGGCGATCGCGACCAGCACTGCCGCGAGCTCGCTCACCGGTAATCCCTCACTTGACGATCAACTCGATCGCGACGGCGACGAGGAGGGCAGCGAAGAGCAGCGAGACGGCGCGCTGCGGGATGCGCTGCTGGATCGCGGTACCGGCGATGACACCGACGACCGCGGGAATCGTCAACAGGAGACCGGTGACGACGTGGACGTTGCCGTAGATCCCTCCCTGCGCGACCGCGCCGAGCAGGCCGATGAGGACGATCGCGGCGAGGCTGGTGCCCGTCGCCAGCCGCTCGCCGAAGCCGAACCAGAAGATCAGGAGGGGCACGATGACGGTGCCGCCGCCGACGCCGAAGAGCCCGCTGAAGACGCCGGCGAGGGTGCCGATCGCGGCGAGCTTGAGCATCGGGTTGGCCGGCTGGGCGGGGGCAGAGGTCATGGTGCCGCGATACTAGAGCCGTGCCTCCCACCAACCAGTCAGGGGAAGCCAGCGCCAGCTCGGCTGCTGCGATCGAGCGGCTGCGCGCCGACCCGGCTCACACCGCGATCCTCACCGACGTCGATGGAACGCTGGCGCCGATCGCCGAGCGGCCCGAGCAGGCGGCGGTGCCGGAGCGGGCCAGCGAGCTGCTCGCCGAGCTGAGTGGGCGCTTCGGGCTGGTCGGCTGCATCTCCGGGCGGCGAGCGCTGGAGGCGCGGCGACTGGTCGGGGTCGAGCAGCTCGCCTACGCCGGCAACCACGGCCTCGAGCTGCTGCTGCCCGGCGAGGAGGAGCCGCGGCTCGATCCCTCCTTGACGGGGGAGGTGGACGCGGCGGCCGAATTCGTCGCCGGTCTCGACGCCGGCGCCCTGACCGAGATCGGGATCCGCTTCGAGGACAAGGGGCCGATCCAGACCCTGCACTGGCGAGGGGCGGCGGATGAGCGGCTCGCGGAGGCGCGCGCACACGAGGTCGCGGTCGAAGCGGGCAAGGCAAAGCTCGAACCGCGTTGGGGCCGCAAGGTTCTGGAGCTGCGCCCGCTCGGCGGTGGCGGCAAGGACAGCGCGGTGGCGGCACTGCTGGCCAGCGGCGAGATTGCCGCGGCGACCTACGCCGGCGATGACCGGACCGACCTCGACGCCTTCCGCCGCTTGCGGGAGCTGCGCGAAGAAGAGCGCCTGGAGGCCGCCGTCTGCATCGGCGTCGTCTCGCCCGAGGCACCGCCGGGGCTGGTCGAGGAGTGCGACGTCGCCGTCGATGGGCCCGCCGGCTGGCTGGCCCTGCTCGAAGAGCTGGCGGCTTAGATGGTTGATTCCACGATCACCCCGAGCTGATGCCATTCACCGACCTGCTGCGCGTCACCGTCTTGCTCACCGGAGCCGAGGCGACGGCGCTGGCGGCGGTCACCGCGGTCGCGACCAACCGCGACAGCGACACGCGAACGCTCGTCGTGGCGGCGGCCTGGTGGCTGACCTCCCTCTTGATCGGCTTCTATCTGGGCCGTCCGAGCCGGGCGAAGGACGCGCTGCGCGACGTCCTCGCCGGGGCCCGCACCGCGACCTCGCTCCCCTCCGAGTCACCGGCGCGGATCGCCGCCGCCCGGCTCTGGCCGATCGCGCTGACGGCCGTGGCCGCAGGGGTGCTCGGCGTCTTCTTCCCGGGCGTCTCGGCGATCGCGGCGGGCTACGCCCTGCTCGTCTCCCTCGCCTGGCACAGCCGCGAGGGGGCGGTGCTGGCGATCGAGCAGCGCGACGGGGTCAAGTTCTACGTCGTCCCCAACTCAGCGCTGCGCCCGGTGCAGCTCGTCCGCAGTCCCGGCCTACGCAGCGACCACCTGCGCCGGGCCTGAGTGAGCGTCGCCCGCGCCGGGTAGCGTCACCTCAGATGATCCGCCGCACGTTCGTCCCGCTCGCCGCATTGATGCTCGCCCTGCTCCTCCCGGCCAGCGCCAGCGCCGTCGAACGCACGGTCACGGTCAAGGGCTCGGCGACCCAGAAGGTCCCCAACGACGCGGCGAAACTCGGCTTCTCGGTCAGCGTCGAACGCAAAACCCGCCAAGCGGCTCTGCGGGTCGTCGCGGTGCACCTGCGAGCGGTGATCGCCGCGGTGCAGTCGACTCCGGGCATCGGGGCGGGAGACGTCACCACCGGCCAGATCTCGGTCCGCAAAACCATGCGCGGCAAACGCGCGATCTATCGCGCCTCGGAGGGCGTCGGCGTCGTCCTCCACGAGCCGGACCGGGCCGGCGAACTGGTCAATGCCGCCGTCGCCGCGGGCGCGACCGGCACCCGCGGTCCCAACTTCTTCTCCAGCAATCCCGAAGCCGCCTACAACAACACCCTGCTCGCGGCTTTCGATCAGGCCAAAGCGAAGGCCGCAACGCTGGCGACTCGAGCCGGGGCGACCCTCGGGCCAGCCTTGACGATCGAAGAAAGCACCGAAGCTGTCGCGGCCCAGCCACGCAGCAAGGAACTCGAATCCGCGGCCGAGGCGCCTGCTCCGCCCGCCAAGCCCGGCGCCTCGACGGTCACCGCCACGGTGCGCGTCGTCTTCGCGCTCGAATAAACGCTATTCGCGGTGGGTGGCGCCGTAGGGGGGCCCGCCCCTCCGCCTAGCGCTTGGTCAACTTCTTGAACTCCGCCCAACCCCGTGTGTTGGCAATGTCGTCAGCGGTCAACCAAGCTCGCCTAGCGGTGGCGACGGCGTAGGACATGTTGTTCAGCGTCTCGACTCCGTGGGCGTCGGTGTTGAGCACGATCATGACGCCGGCGTCGACGGCGAGGCGGGCGTGGTGCTCAGAGAGGTCGCGGCGATTGGGGTTGCCGTTGATCTCGATCATCGTGCCGGTGCTGGCGGCCGCCTCGACCACAGCCTCGACGTCGATCCCGTAGGGCTCGCGGCGGCCGATCAAGCGGCCGGTGAGGTGTCCGATGCAGTTGACGTGCGGGTTCTCGATCGCCGCCAGCACCCGCGCCGTCATCTCCTTTTCCGAGACCGCGAAGGAGGTGTGGACGCTGGCGATGACCCAGTCGAGCGCGGTGAGCACGTCCTCTGAGTAGTCCAGCGAGCCGTCGAGGCCGATGTTGACCTCGGAGCCGGCGAGCAGGCGGAAGCCGCGCTTGCCCTTGTTCCAGTCGGCGACCTCGTCGATCCGCTCCCAGAGCCGGTCCTCGGTGACATGGTCGCCGAAGCCGTGGCTGGCCGAGTGGTCGGTGATCGCCAAGTAGGCGTAGCCGCGCTCACGACCCGCTTCCGCCATCTCCTCCAGCGTGTTGCGGCCGTCCGAGAGGGTGGTGTGGGAGTGCAGGTCGCCGCGAATGTCGTCGAGCGAGACCAGCTCCGGCAGCTCGCCCTTGCGCGCCGCCTTCAGCTCGCCGCGGCCCTCGCGCAGCTCTGGCTCGATGTAGGCGTAGCCGAGCCGCTCGTAAACCGCTGCCTCGTCGGCGCAGAGCTCGACCTCGCCGCTCTCGACCTCGGTGATGCCGTGCTCGGAGACCGAGAGCCCGCGACCGACCGCGTCCTCGCGCAGCTGCACGTTGTGGGCCTGGGAGCCGCTGAAGTGCTGGAGCAGGTTGCCGAAGGCCTCCGGGGCGACGATGCGCAGGTCAACCGAGATGCCGTTCTGGGTCTGGGCTCGCACCCCGTTCGGCCCGGGTTTGCCGGCGGCGGAAATAAGCGGGCTGGCGACGAGGTGCTCGGCGAGCTCCCGCGGCTCCTCGGCGGTTGCGATCAGGTCGATGTCCTTGCAGGTCTCGGCCCAGCGGCGCACCGAGCCGGCGACCTCGACCCGGTCGGCGGCGGGATGTTCGCGCAGCATCCGTGCCAGCTCCTCGGCGATCGGCTTGGCGGTCGAGAGCAGCACCCGGTCGGATCCTTCGCCCGGTTCGCCGAGGCGCTCGACGGCGGCGATCACGTTCTCCTCCGCCTTCGGCCCGAGACCTTTCATCTCGCGGATTTTTTTGCCCTCGGCCGCGGCCCGGAGATCGTCAAGCGTCGCTACCCCGAGCTCGTCGAAGAGGCGGCGGGCGGTCTTCGCCCCCACGCCCGGCACCCGCGTCACCTCGATCAGCGTCGGCGGGAACTTCGCCTTCAGCTTCACCGCCGCGGGAATCTCGCCGGTCGCGATCAGCGCATCGATCTTTTCCGCCAGCGTCTTGCCGACGCCGGGAATCTCGGTCGCCCGCCCCGCAGCGGCGAGGTCGGCCACCGAGATCGGGCTTTCGCGAATCGCCCGCGCCGCCGTCCCATAAGCAAGGACGCGGTATTTGACCGCCCCGTCGAGCTCGTAGAGGACGCCCAATTCGTCCAGGGCGGCGGCGATCTCAGCGTTGGTCACCCCACCACGCTAGCGAGCGCCAGGGGTCAAGCGCCGGGGATGGGATGCGTTCCAACTGGGTAGTAGGTCATGATCGCGGCGCTTGCAGGTGGCGCTATACTTTCTGAAGTATTGAGCGTCGAAAATCGATCCCAGGAGAGATCCCAGTGACAGGCAAACTCAACGACGTGACAGACGCAACCTTCAAAGAGAAGGTCCTCGATGCCGACGGACCTGTGCTCGTCGACTTTTGGGCTCCCTGGTGCGGTCCTTGCCGCGTCGTCCATCCGGTTCTCGAGGAGATGGATGGCGAGCGCGACGATCTCGACATCGTCAGCATCAACGTTGACGAGAACCAGCAGACCGCCGCTCAGTACGAAGTCCTCTCGATCCCGACCCTGATCCTCTTCAAGGACGGGGCGATCGCCAAGAAGGTGATCGGTGCGATGCCCAAGCGTCGCCTCGAGGCCGAGCTGGAGCCGGCGCTCGCCTAGACGAAAGAGCGCCGATGCCCTTCGTTCACGTCCACTGGTACGAGGGCCGCTCCGATGAGCAAAAGGCGGAAGTCGCCAAACGCATCGAAGCGGCCCTGATCGACGTCGCCGGGGTTGCGCCGGATCACTGCTGGGTGAAGTTCTCGGATTCGAAGAAATCCGACTTCATCATCGGCGAGAAGCCCGAGGCCTGACCAGCAAGCGCGGTCAAGGGTTCGGGGGCACCCCTCCCCGGAGACCGTCGCGCAGCTGGGTCGTGCCAGGTGCTTCGAGGCGTGGTCGCTGAGCCTCCGTGGAGGGGTGCCCCCGAACCCTCCAACACGCCCGCCAGCCCGCCCGAAGCTTCGGAGCCGCTCGTGCGTCCCCAGCTTGGGTAGTCGGGGCCTCTCGAATCACCCGAGCTTCCCCTCGGAGAGCTAGTGAAGCTCATTGGTCGGCGAAGCTCGCTGCGGTAAAGGAAGCACGGTGACCCCTCCCGGAAAGCTCAAGGGACCACGTTAGAAATACCTGGGACAACCCAGCTGCGCGACGGCTTTCAGGGAGGGGCAACCGTGCTTCCTCGAGTGCCGACTTCGCAGATCAGGTTTGGGTCGCAACTAGCCCGACGAGGGCTGCAAAGCCGGCGATGTACGCGGCGGAAAGGCCGATGAAGCCTTGGACCATCGTCTTGTTGACCGCTTCGAACCCGCTTTTCATCTCGCTGCGTAGCTCTTTCATGTCGCTGCGCAACTCGCTGATTTCGCCCTCCACCTTCTCGAAGCGGCGGTCGACGCCGTCGAAGCGACGATTGACTTCGCCGCGGAAGTCGTCGAGGCGGGCGTCGGTCCAGCTCTCCCTCATGACATGCATTGTTGCACCGTAAAAGTTTCGGGCGCACGCGTGGTGCGCGCTGTGTCAAATCTTCGCGACCTGAATGTGGAGGTCGCGGCCGTCGATGCTGACCGGGGCTGAGTCGGCGGCGTCGTAGGAGACGGTGGTGGCGAGGACCTCGCCGGTGACGTAGGGCTCGTGCTCGCGGGCGGCGGTGAGGAGCTCGTCGTCGCCGCCGAGGCCGAGCACGATCCGGTCTGAGATGTCGAGGCCCGCCGCTTTGCGGGCATTCTGGACAGCGTGGACGATCTCGCGGGCGAGGCCCTCGCGGCGCAGCTCGTCGTCGAGCTCGAGCTGGAGGGCGACGGCGTGGCCGGCCTCCGCCTCGACCTCGTAGCCCTCGAGCGGCTGCAGGGAGAGGGTGACGTCGTCGGGGGTGAGCTCGTGCTCGTCGCCGTTGATGTTGATCCCGACGCCGTCCCCGCGCGCCATCACCTCGGCGACCGTGGTCGGGTCGAGCGCCTCGACCGCGGCTGCCACCTGCGGCATGTGCTTGCCGAAGCGGGGGCCGAGCGAGCGGTAGTTGGGCTTGACCTCGTAGCTGACCAGCTCGGACTCGTCGCTGACGAAGTCGAGCTCCTTGACATTGAGCTCGGCGGTTACAAGGTCGGCGCGGGCCTCGATCGCGGCTCGCTCGGCGTCGTTGGCGACGATCACGGCCCGGCGCAGCGGCTGGCGCACCTTGGCCTTGGCCTGGGCGCGAGCGGCGCGGCCGAGCTCGACCGTGAGACGAACCGCGTCCATCGCCGCCTCCAGCTCGGAGTCGGCGAGCGCGGCGTCGGGCTGGGGGAAGTCGCGCAGGTGCACCGAGTCGGGGAGATCGCCCAGCTCCTCCCCCGCGCCACCGGCGAGGTTGAGGTGGATCTCCTCGGCGAGGAAAGGCGTAAAGGGGGCGAGCAGGGCGACGACCTCGAGCAGGCAGTGCCGCAGGGTGGCGAAAGCGGCCCGGTCGCCCTCCCAGAAGCGCCGCCGCGAGAGCCGCACGTACCAGTTGGAGAGCTCCTCGACGTACTCGGCGATCACCCGGCCGGCGGCGGTGCAATCGAACTCGTCCATCTTCTCGCGCACCGTTGCGACCGTCGACTGCAGCTTGGAGAGCGCCCAGCGGTCGAGATCGGCCGCGGTGCCTTTGACGTTTGTGGGGTTATTCCTGACAAAAGTCAAAGGCGCGTCGCCGGCGAAATCCTCAGGACTGAGATTCTCGGCGTTGGCGTAGAGGACCCAGAAGGAGTAGGTGTTCCAGAGGGTGAGCAGGAACTGGCGGACCGATTCGCCGACGGTGTCGACCGAGAAGCGGTAGCCCGACCAGGGCTGCTGGGCGGTCAGGTAGTACCAGCGGAAGGCGTCGGCGCCGTGGGCGGAGATCACGTCCCAGGGCTCGACCACATTGCCCTTGCTCTTCGACATCTTCTGGCCCTCGGGGTCGAGGATGAGGCCGAGGCAGACGCAGTTGCGGTAGCTGCTCTCGTCGAAGAGCAGGGTCGACTCGGCGAGCAGCGTGTAGAACCAGCCGCGGGTCTGGTCGATCGCCTCGCAGATGAAGTCGGCGGGGAACCGCTCGGCGAACAGCTCCTCGTTCTCGAACGGGTAGTGGAGCTGGGCGAAGGGCATCGCGCCGCTGTCGTACCAGGTGTCGATCACCGACTTGACCCGGTGCATCTCGCCGCCGCACTTGGCGCAGTCGAGCACGACATCGTCGATGTAGGGCCGGTGCAGGTCGTCGGGGACCTCGCCTTTGGCCCGCTCGCGCAGCTCCTCGACCGAGCCGATGCAGGCGCGCTCCTCGCAGCCCCCGCTGGTGCAGCTCCAGATCGGCAGCGGCGTGCCCCAATAGCGGTCGCGCGAGAGCGCCCAGTCGACGTTGTTCTCCAGCCACTTGCCGAAGCGGCCGTCCTTGATGTGCTCGGGGTGCCAGCCGATCGTCTCGTTGTTGGCCAGCAGGCCGTCGCGCACCTGCGAGGTGGAGATGTACCAGCTCGACTTGGCGTAGTAGAGCAGCGGGGTGCCGCAGCGCCAGCAGTGGGGATAGGCGTGCTCGTAGACCTGCTCGCGGAAGAGCAGGCCGCGGGTGGCGAGGTCGGCGATCAGCGCCTCGGTCGTCGCCGGGTCCTTGACGAACTGGCCCTCGAAGCCGCTGACGCGGCGGTCGAAGCGGCCGTCGAGGTTGACCGGGTTGAAGAGCGAGCCGGCGTCGGTCGGGTCGAAGATGCCGTTGGCGGCGGCGACCGCGTAGTCGTCTTCGCCGAAGGCGGGGGCGATGTGGACGAGGCCGGTGCCGTCCTCGGTGGTGACGAAGTCGCCGGCGACGACGCGGAAGGCATTGGCGGGCTCGTCCTCCAGCTCGAAGACCGGGCCTTTGTAGGTGCGACCGATCAGGTCCGTGCCCGGCAGCTTCTCGAGCACGTCGGCGTCCTCGCCCAGCACCCGCTCGAGCAGGGGCTCAGCCAGGATCAGGACCTCACCTTCGTAGCGCGCCCGCACGTAAATGACATCGGGGGCGACCGCGACGGCGACGTTGCCGGGCAGCGTCCAGGGCGTCGTCGTCCAGACCAGCAGCGACTCGCCGCTCTCGACGCCGTCCTCACCGAGCAGCTTGAAGCGCACGTATATGGAGGGGTCCTTGACGTCCTGGTAGCCGAGCGCGACCTCGTGCGAGGAGAGCGCGGTGCCACAGCGCGGGCAGTAGGGCACGACCTTGTGTCCCTCGTAGAGGCGCTCTTTCTCCCAGAGCTGCTTCAGCGACCACCAGACCGACTCGATGTAGTCGTCGTCGAGGGTGACGTAAGGGTCGTCGAGGTCGATCCAGAAGCCGATCCGCTCGGTCAGCCGGTTCCACTCCTCGACGTACTCGAAGACCGACTCGCGGCAGCGCGCGTTGAACTTGTCGATGCCGAGCTCCTCGATCTCCTGCTTGGAGGAGATGCCGAGCTGCTTTTCGACCTCGATCTCGACCGGCAGGCCGTGGCAATCCCAGCCCGCCTTGCGCGGCACTCGGTAGCCGCACATTGCCCGGTAGCGCGGGTAGACGTCCTTGAAGACACGGGCGAGGACGTGGTGGGAGCCGGGGCGGCCGTTGGCGGTCGGCGGCCCCTCGTAGAAGTTCCACAGCGGCGCCTCCTCACGCAGGGCGAGCGAGCGGGCGAAGACGTCGCGCTCGCGCCAGCGCTCCAGCACCCGCTCCTCCAGCTCTGGAAATGACTGCTTGGTGTCGACTGGGCTGAATCCGCCGGGCATGAACGGGTGATTCTAGGAGCGGGCCTCCGTTCCTGACGGCCTGTTCCTGACGAACCGTGCTTCGACGGGCGGCGTGGGTACTCACTAGTCTTGCCGCCGTGCCCGCCTTCGATCCCAACGGCAAGGTGGCGCTGGTCACCGGCGCTGCCCGCGGTATCGGCTTCGAGACCGCGCGCCAGCTGCACATTCGCGGCGCCTCGGTCGTGGTCGTCGACCTCAACGCCGCCGAGGCGCGGGAGGCGGCGGAGCGGATCGGCGAGCGCGCGATCGGGATCGCCACTGACGTCACCGACCACAGCGCCGTGATGCAGACGGTTGCCGAGGCGGTGGAGCGCTTTGGCGGCCTCGACATCGTCGTCGCCAACGCCGGCATCGCCCAGGGCCAGACCGCCACGACGCGGGGCATCTCGGTCGAGGAATGGGAGCGGGTCTTCGAGGTCGACCTGCTCGGCGTCTGGCGCACCGTGCGAGCGGCGCTGCCGCAGATAGTCGAGCGCAAAGGCCACGTCGTCGTCACCTCCTCCGTCTACGCCTTCATGAACGGCGTGCTCAACAGCCCCTACGCGGTCGCCAAGGCGGGAGTGGAGTCACTGGGGCGGGCGTTGCGCACCGAGCTGACGCCGCTCGGCGCCAGCGCCAGCGTCGCCTACTTCGGCTGGGTCGACACGAAAATGGTCCAGGACGCGGTCGCGCGCCCCGGCTCGGCGCGCCTGCAGGAGAACACTCCCGACTTCCTGCTCAAACGGATCCCGCCGAGCGAGGCCGGCGCCGCGATCGTCCGTGGCATCGAAGAACGCTCGCCGCGAATCTTCGCCCCCCGCTGGTGGCGCTACGTCTCGGCCCTGCGCGGGATCCTCAACCCATTGCTCGACCGGCGGATGGAGAGCGATCGGCGAATGGTCAAGGCGGTGCTCGAGGTTGAGTCCGAGAGCGATGAGCAGGGCGCTGCCGCGGTCGCGGCCATTTCTTCGTAGACCCCGCGAACCGGGCGGTGGCCTGTATCTATGCTCCTATATCGGATATAGAAATGGATTTATATCCAATATATTTCTTTAGATAATGGACCCCTATCGGAACCCTTACACCCCCGGAGCCGGATCGCTTCCTCTCGAGCTGGCCGGACGCGAACCGGAGATCGATGCCTGTCGGGTGATGCTCGGCCGGCTAGAGCGCGGCATGCCTGACCGCCCCCTCGCGATCCACGGCCTGCGGGGAATCGGCAAGACCGTCTTGGTCAGACAGCTTGCCGATGAGGCGCGACAGCGGGGCTGGGTCGTCATCCACCGCGAGCTGCGTAGCGCTGCCCGCCTGCGGCCGATTCTCGCGCGGGCCCTGGACGTCGCTCTGCGTGAACTCGAGCCCGAGAAGAAGTTCCGCCAGATGATCGAACGCCTACGGTCCGTCCTGGCCTCATTCACAGCTTCGGTCGACCCGAGCGGTGCCATCCGCCTGAGCGTCGACGTCGAGCCCACCCGCGGCATCGCCGATAGTGGCGAGCTCGAGGGCGACACCGTTGACCTGCTCGTCGAGGTGGGAACCGTGGCGCGCGAAGAGGGGCGCGGATTGTTGCTCGCACTCGACGAGCTGCACGAACTCGACCGGGCCGGGCTCGAGGCCCTTACCGCGGCGCTCCACCAGACCACCCAGATGGAGCTGCCAGTCGCCCTCCTCTGCGCCGGTCTCCCCCACCTGCCGGGGCGCTTGATCGAGGCGAAGACCTACGCTGAGCGCCTCTACAAATTTCCCCGCCTGACGGCGCTCTCCGACGAAGCCTCGCGCGACGCGCTGATCGTGCCAGCCGAACGAGAGGAAGTCGAGTTCGAGGAGAAGGCGATCGAGGCGATCGTCTCCAAATCCGAGGGATATCCCTATTTCCTGCAGGAGTGGGGCAGGGCAGTCTGGAACGCCGCCGAGCAGAGCCCGATCACGCTCGCCGACGTCGAGCTGGCGGCGCCGCGAGTCCAGGACGAACTCGACGAGGAATTCTTTGCCGTGCGGCTGGAAAAGGCACCGCCGACGGAGAGGCTCTACCTGGCGGCGATGGCAGAGCTGGGCGACGGGCCCCAGCGGACGGCGGACATCGCAGACGAGCTCGGGCGTACTCCCCAACAGCTGTCGACCGCCCGCGGCCTGCTCATCGATCGCGGATTGATCTACCGGGAGGACCACGGCACCGTCGCCTTCACGGTGCCGAACTACGCCGATTTCATGCGCCGACGCTGGCCCTTGTCCAGCCTTTTGGGCGAGACCGGCTGAACCCGGTTAGCGGGTCAACCGCTCGAGCAGGATCACGATCGACGCGTAGTCAGCGCCGGTGGCGCGGCTGAGGCCGATCTCGCAGGTGCGGTTGCTGGAGAGGTGAGCGTCGAAGCGGCGGCCAGCGAGCTCTTCGGCCTGAGGCCGGGTCGCGGCGGCGGTCAGCTCGGGGTGCGAGATGCCGCGGTCGCCGGCGAAGCCGCAGCAGGTCGCCGAGGGGGCGACGTAGACGTCGTCGGCGAGGGCCTTTGCAAGTGAGCGCAGGCGCGGCGCCAGGCCCATGTGACGGGTGGCGCAGGTCGGGTGCACCGTGGCGGAGCCGACCTTTGCTCCGATCTCCAGCTTGGGCAGAAGGCGGTCGTGGGCCCAGGCGACCGAATCGAGGATCTCCAGCTGGGCGAGCCGCTCCGCGTTCTCCTCGCTGAGCACCCCCTCGCCCTGCTTGCCGATCGACTCCGTACATGAGGCGGCGTCGATTATCACCGGCAGCGCCCCCTCCCCGCTCCAGGACCAGAGCTTTTCGACCATCTCGTTCGCCTTGTGCGCGTGCGCCGCACCGAAGCCCTTCGAGCCAAACGGCAGCCCACAGCAGCTCCCCGCAACGTCGTCCGGTATCCGGACCGGCAACCCGGCTCGGGCCGAGACCGTGACCAGAGCCTCGACAGGGTTCCCTCCAAAGATGCGATTCGTGCAACTCGGAACGTAGACAGCGGCGGTCGCGCTCTGGGCAGCAGGGGGTGACCCTCTGCCGACACTCCCCGCTTTTGTCGGAAGAGGGTCACCCCCTGCTGCCCTCTGTGCGGGCCCGGGCAGTCCACGCCCCCGTCTGGTCCTTCGCGCGAGAGGTCCGCCCAATCGCAGTCCCAGTCGCGAAGCCGCTTCGACCCTCTTCCAGCGCTTGGCCGCGCTCAGCGCCGCCTTTTCGGCCCGCTCGCCATGCTGCCCGTGGCGCAGTTCCTTGACCAGCTTGCCGGTGTCGATCCCGACCGGGCAGGCGAGCTGGCAGGAGCCGTCGGCGGCGCAGGTCTCGAGCGAGTCGTACTCGTACTCCTCCTCCAGCACCCGCCGCAGCGGCGAGCCCTCGGGCTGGCGGGCGATCTCGCGGCGCAGGACGATGCGTTGACGCGGGGTCGTGGTCAGGTTGCGACTGGGGCAGACCGGCTCGCAGAAGCCGCACTCGACGCAGGTGTTCGCCGACTCCTCGATCGGTGGCGTCGTCTTCAGGTTGCGCAGGTGGACGTCGGGGTCGCGGTTGAGGACGACGCCAGGGTTGAGCACGCCGTCGGGGTCGGCGAGCCGCTTGACCCGCCACATCAGCTCGGTCGCCTTCTCCCCCCACTCGCGCTCCACATAAGGGGCCATGTTGATCCCGGTCCCGTGCTCGGCCTTGAGCGAGCCGTCGTACTTGCCGACGATCAGCTCGACCAGCTTCGCCATGAAGGCCTCGTAGCGCTCCAGATCCTCCTGCTTGGCGAAGTCGGGGGTCAGCATGAAATGCAGGTTGCCGGCGGAGGCGTGGCCGGCGACGCCGGGCAGGAAGCCGTGCTCACCGAGCAGCGCCTGCAGGTCGCGGGCGCCCTCGGCGATCCGCTCCGGGGCGACGCAGACGTCCTCGACTATCAGCGCCGTGCCGGGGATGCGGATGCGGCCGATCAGGCCGTGCAGGCCCTCGCGCACGCGCCAGGCGAGCTCGATCTCCTCCAGCTCGCGGGTGAAGGCGAACGGCTGGATCGTCTCGTGGTCGCCGAGGATCTCTTCGGCCCTGGCCACTTGGGCGACCAGCTCCTCCTCGTCGGCGCCGCCGTACTCGACCAGCAATACCGCCGACTCGGGCGGCAGCTCTTTCCACTCCTCCGGCGCCCCGACCATGTTCCAGGCGGCGGTGATCAGGGCCGGCGCGACCATCAGCTCGACCGCGGTGGCGCCGCTGTCGACCAGCTCGCGCACGGCGCCGATCGCCTCCTCGATGCCGGGGAAGTGGATCCAGGAGGTGGTCGTGCGGGCGGGCAGCGGCACGGTCTCGAAGACCGCCTCGGCGACGAAGGCAAGCGTGCCCTCAGAGCCGACGACGAGGCGGCGGAAGATCTCCAGCGGCTCGTCAGCGTCGAGGAAGGCGCAGAGCCGGTAGCCGGTGGTGTTCTTGATCGCGAACTTGCGGCGGATGCGCTCGCTCAGCTCGGCGTCGCCGCGGATCTCGTCGCGGATCGCTTCCAGGCCGGCGACAAGCTCCGGCTCCTCGGCGGCGAAGCGCTCGGCCGCGCCCGCTTCTGCGGTGTCGATCGTCGTGCCCGAGGCGAGCACCAGGGTCATCGAGCGCACGGTCGAGTAGGAGTCCTTGGTCGTGCCGCAGCGCATGCCGCCGGAGTTGTTGGCGATCACGCCGCCGACGCAGGCGATGTCGGTGCTGGCCGGGTCGGGGCCGAGCTTGCGCCCGTGCGGTGCGAGCACGCGGTTGGCGTGACCGAGCACAGTTCCCGGCTTGACCCGGGCGAAAGCGGCCTCGTTCTCCTCCCCACCCTCACGCGGCGCGCCCGACTCGACCGCGACGCCGCCGAAGTGGCGGCGCACGTCGACGAGGATGCCCTCGGTCTGGCCCTGGCCGTTGAGGCTGGTCCCCCCGGCGCGGAAGGTGACCGGGATGCCGCTGCGCTTGCCGTAGGCGAGCACCTTGGCGACGTCGCCGGCGTCGCGCGCCATCACCACCGCCTGCGGGAAGAGCCGGTAGGGGCTGGCGTCAGAGGCGTAGCGGATGACGTCGCTGGCGCGGGCGAGCACATGGTCGGGCCCCAGCAGCGCTTCGAGCTCGCCGCGCAGCGGCTGCGGGGTGCCGGCAGCGAGGCTGTCCGGTGCGCGATCGGGCGCGGGCTCCGCTGCGGGGGGCGGTGGCAGCTTCCTCTCCAGCAGCGCCATGGTCAGCCCAATTTAGAAGAGGGACATTCCCGGCGAGACCGGAACTTCGACCAGCTCCGGTTGAGAGGAGGCGATCGCCTTCTGCAGCGCGTCGCGCACTTCGTCGCGGTCCTTGACCCGGGTCGCGTTGACGCCGTAGCCCTCGGCGACCGCGGCGACGTCGAGCTTGGGCAGGTCGAGGCCGGGGGCGCCGCTGACCTGCTCGACGTCGGCGAACCACTTGAGGATCGCGTACTCCTCGTTGCGCACGACGAGGAAGGTGACCGGGACCTTGTAGGCGACCGCGCTCCAGAAGGCGCTGACCGCGTACTGGACCGAGCCCTCGCCGATCACGCAGACGACCGGGCGGTCGGGCTGGGCGAGCTGCACGCCGACCGAGGCGGCGAGGCCGAAGCCGAGACCGCCGCCGGCGGCGAAGTAGTAGCTGCCGGGACGCGAGAGGCGCAGCTGGTTGCGCAGGGCGAGGGTGCTGGAGGGCGACTCGAGCACGACGATGCCGTCCTCGGGGAAGACCTCACCGAGCGCGGTGTGCACGGTCGAGGGGTTGAGCGGATCGGTGGGCGGGATTTCCTGCGGGCCCTGATTGGGCTCGGGGACGGGACGGCTCGACTCCGGCACCTCGGCGACGAGCGCCGTCAGCGTCAGCTTGACGTCGGCGACGAGCGCGTCGCCCATCGGCGCCCGCGCCGCCTCGTCGGGATCGCTGGTGATCGCGACCAGCTTCGCCCCCTCGGGCAACAGCGGCCCGGGGATGTAGGGGTAGTAGGGGAAGACCGAGCTGCCGACGACGAGGATCAGGTCGTGGCCCTCGAGCGTCTGCCCAACCGGGCCGATCGCCGGCGGCAGGACGCCGCGGAAGTTGGCGTGGTTCTCTGGGAAGCCGAGGCGGCCGCCGCCGGGAGCGGGCGTCGCCCAAACCGGCAGGTGCTGACGCTCGGCGAGCGCGATCGCTTCATCCCAGCCGCCGGATGCGTCGATGTCGGGGCCGGCGACCATCACCGGGTTGGAGGCGTTCTCGAGCCGGTCGGCGAGCACCCGCACCGCGGCGGGGTCGGCGCCGGCGCGGCCGTCGACCTTGCGCGCGATCGCCTCGCGAGCGTCGGCGGGGTCGACCTCGGCGTACCAGTCGTCCATCGGCAGCGAGACGAAGGTCGGCCCCTTGGGCGGCAGCGAGGCGAGGTGGGCACCGTGGGCGAGGGCCAGCGGCACGTCCTCCGGGCGGGCCGGCTCGAAGGACCACTTGACCAGCGGGTGCGGCATGCGGATCGCGTCGCGGTTGGTCAGGTTGGCCTGCAGGGTGATCTGCGCCCGCGCCTGCTGGCCGGCGGTGACGAGCAGCGGTGAGTGATTGGCCTGGGCGTTGAAGATCGCCCCCATCGCGTTGCCGACGCCGGGCGCGGTGTGCAGGTTGGCCATCGTCGTCTTGCCCGACGCTTGCGCGTAGCCGTCGGCCATGCCGACCACCACCGCCTCCTGAAGACCGAGCACGTAGCGAAAGTCCGAGGGGAAGTCGGCGAGCATCGGCAGCTCGGTCGAGCCGGGGTTGCCGAACATCGTCGTCATCCCCAGCTCGCGGAAAAGATCGAATGTCGCCTCGCGCACCGTCGCCATAGCCCGCCGAAACCCTACCGGTGCATTGCGGTTCTCAAGTGAGCGGTCCGGCGATCCGATGAGGGGAGTCATGGCATCGGCTGCGGAGAAGACGGGGAGAGTGCTGCTCGCGCTTGCGGCGCTGCTTGCCCTTGGCCTACTCGCCGCGAATGCCGCCAGCGCCGTCCGACCTCAACTCGGCTCGTTTACGCCCCAGGAGAAATCGTGCCGATCCCGGCCTCGATCCCGCACGAAGAGGGCGACATGGTCGACAAGCGCATCATCGGCGACCTGCGCTGGATCGCCGCCCGCTACCCGATCTACGTCACCGACGGCTACTCGGGACCACTGCCCAACGGCGAACACGTTGGCTGCAACATGTGCCACGTCAAAAACTCCGATCACTACAACGGCCTCGCCGTCGACCTGGTGCCGCTGAACGGCACGATGGGCAAATGCGACGCCAGCTGGGAACCGATCACCCGCCTCGCCGAATGGGCTGAGCCCGAACAGAACAAACCGGTACCGCCCTTCCGCTGGGTCGGCTACAACGGCGACGCCGGCCACGGCTGCGGCAACCACCTCCACCTCTCCTGGCAGCACCCGGCGACGCCGATGTTCCAGCTCGCCGAATGGGTTGAAATCTTCCCAACCGGCCCCGCTGGCGCCCGCAAGCCGCGCCAGCCGCGACCGAAATCACCGCCGCAGAAACTCCCCAGCGGTCCTCCCGGCGGCGTCGGAGCGTTCCGCGGCGGGGGCGTCTCCGCCCGCGGCGACTAGTCGTCCGCGCTCCCGCCTCGGACCGCTGAGAGCAGGCAGGCCTTGCGTGGGCTTGGTCACAGGACAGCGTTTCCTGGTTTATTGTTACCTCAAACGAGGTAACGTTTTTCAGGGAACGATGCCTGAGACCGCTGCCACACCCAACGTTCCGCCCCGGAGGCAGCGAGCGCTGCAGGCATTGCGCTCCCTCTTCACCCCGCTGCTGCCCGACGACTACCTGGAGCTGATCAACCCGCTCTGGTCGAGTCGCGAACTGCGCGGCAGGATCGAGCGGATCTCGCCCGAGGCAGACGGCGCGGTCTCGGTGCTGATCCGGCCGGGCTTCGAGTGGTCGGGCCACTTGCCGGGGCAATACCTGCGGATCGGCGTCGTCGTCGACGGCGTCCATCACTGGCGCGCCTACTCGTTGACGACCGAGCCGGGGCGATCGGATGGCTGCATCGGGATCACTCCGAAGCTGGTCCCCACCGGCGTCGTCTCGCCCTACCTGACCCAACAAGCGCGGCCGGGGGACATCGTCCGCCTCGGCGGCGTCGAAGGCACCTTCGTCCTCCCCTCTCCCCCGCCGCGGCGAATCCTTTTCATCTCGGCGGGCTCGGGTATCACCCCGATCATGGCAATGCTGCGCAGCCTCGACCGTGCCGACGCGATGGCCGACGTGGTCCACGTCCACTCGGCTCGCGAGGGGTCGGGCGTCATCTTCGGGGAGCGACTGCGCGAGATCTGCGATCGGCACCAGGGCGCACGCCTCCACTTGCAGCTCACCGCTGAGCAGGGTCGCCTGGCACCGGTCGATCTCGACCGCGTCTGTCCCGACTGGCGCGAGCGCGACACCTTCGCCTCGGGCCCAGGAGAAATGCTCGATGAGCTGCGCGCGCACTGGCAGGAGCAAGGCGATCCCGCCCGACTGTCGATCGAGCGTTTCCAGCCGATCGTCGGCAGCGAGGGCGCAACCGCGGCGGGAGGGCGCGTGCGCTTTCTCGCCAGCGACATCGAGGCCGAGTGCGATGGCAACACGCCGATCCTGGTGGCCGGCGAGGAGGCGGGCGCCTGTCTGCCCTTCGGCTGTCGGATGGGGATCTGCCACACCTGCGTGGGTCGGTTGCGCGCGGGCGCAGTGCGCGACCTGCGCACGGGCGAGTTGAACGAAACGGAGAACGGGATGGTGCGGACCTGTGTCAACGCGCCCGAGGGAGAAGTCCAAATTGAGCTTTAGCGACAGGAGATCGAGATGAGCACAGTCACAGTCAACCCACCGCAGGCCACGACAGAGGAGAACCCGCTGGCGCGGCTCTCGCCCGAGCAGCTGGACGCGATCGGTGAGGAGTTCGACGCGATCCGCGATCGAGTGATGGCCGACCTGGGCGATCGCGACCGCCGCTACATCGAGAGCATGATCGCGATGCACCGCCGCCTGGCAATCCTGGGCAGGGTGCTGCTGCTTGCCTCGCGCCGCCGCTCGGCATGGGTGGCCGGGACCGCCGCTCTCTCGGCGGCCAAGATCCTCGAGAACATGGAGATCGGCCACAACGTGATGCACGGGCAGTGGGATTGGATGAACGATCCGCGCATCCACTCCACGACCTGGGACTGGGACAACGTCTCGCCGGCCGACGCCTGGAAGCACTCGCACAACTACGAGCACCACACCTTCACCAACGTGCGCGGCAAGGACCGCGACCTGGGCTACGAGATCATGCGCATCGACCCGGAGCAGAAGTGGCACCCGGTCTACCTCCTGCAGCCCTTCTACAACCTGCTCCTGGCCGCTTTCTTCGAGTGGGGCGTGGCCGTGCACGACCTCAACTTCGAGGCGATCGAGAGCGGCGAGAAGTCGAAGGACAAGGTGCGTGAAGAGCTACTCGCGATCGGCACCAAGGTGAAGGATCAGGCCCTCAAGGACTACGTCGCCTGGCCTTTGCTGAGCGGCCTGGCCGCGGCGGCGGTGGAGGCGGGACTGGCCCTGCGCGAGACGCGGACCGGAAAGCGTCGAAGCGGGGGATTGGCGGGTGTCGCCGGCCGCGCCCTGCGGCGTGGCTTGGAAGGAAGCCGGGAAACGGTCACGGCCGACGCCACCGCCAACGTGATTCGCAATGCCTGGGCCTACGCGATCATCTTCTGCGGCCACTTCCCCGACCAGACCTACACCTTCAGCGAGGAGGAGGTCGAGGGCGAGACGCGGGGCGGCTGGTACGTGCGCCAGCTGCTCGGCTCGGCCAACATCGAAGGCAGCCCGCTCTTCCACGTCGCCTCCGGCAACCTCGGCTACCAGGTCGAGCACCACCTCTTCCCCGACATGCCGAGCAGCCGCTACGCCGAGGTCGCGCCGCAGGTCAAGGACGTCTGCGAGCGCTACGCGCTGCCCTACAACGCGGGACCGTTTGGGCGCCAGCTGGGCATGGTGCAGCGCACGATCCTCCGCCTCGCCTTCCCCGGCGGGAAGCATCGGCCCAAGCCCGGGCCCTACGTGGGCGAGGAAGGCTGAGCCGCGGCAGGCTTAGGATGAGCGGCCGATGCGCCGCCTCGTCGCCCTCCTCGTGATCGCCCTCGCCGCCGGCGCGCTCGGCTGCGGCAAGCCAGACGACTCGACGCCGGTCGCCTGCCTGGAAGGCAGCGATGCCTACCTGCAGGCGTTGAAAGTCGCGCCGGGTGAAGTGACGCTCGATGGCGAGACGCCGATCAGCGGCTGCCTGGTCGAGAACCAGAAGGGTGGGGAACTGGCCACGGTCGGCACGTCGATGGTCAAAGCGGCGACGCAGCTCAACGCGGAAGCACGGGCGGAACCGGGCGGCGAAGCGAACCTGCAGCTCGGCTACCTGCTCGGGGCGGCCGAACACGGGGCCGAAGCGACCGAAGGCATCCACGCCGAGCTGATCCGCCGCCTCTCCGCCGCCGCCCGCTACAGCCCCGACAACCGCCCCCTGCCGCCCGCCTTCCTGCGCACCTACAAGGAAGGGTTCAGCGCCGGTTCGGCCGAAGGCTGAGCGCGAGCTCAGCGCGGCGAGACGATCACGATGCGGCCGTCGGCGAGGCGGTATGCCCGACCGACCGGCCTCCCTCGGCCGCGAGCCTTCTGTGAGCTGCTCGGTGGTGAGAGGACCCGTACTTTGGCGGCGGCCACCGCAGCGGGACGTCGCTCGACCTTCCCCGACCGCGCGTTGACGCTCAGGGTCAGGCCCGCGATCAGGAAGGCGACGGCGAGGACGATGCCGATGTCGAAGAGGTTGACCAGGCCGTCGAGCGGATCGCCGGCGTTGTCGGCGATGCGGCCGTGACGCCCGAGCCCGATCCGGCTCATCGCGCACTCCTCAGAACACCTCGTTCGCGTCCCAATCGCCACGGACTCGAACCCCCGGTGATCACCGTGACGATTGGGACGCTCACTGCTCCACCGCCTGCTCCAGCGCCACCAGGTCCTCCGTGTACATCCGGGTGCGGGCCAGCGTGAGAGCAAAGGCGACGGTGCCGACCAGGAGACCGACCACGGTCGCGCCGAAGGCGTCGCGCAGGTTGTCGGCGAGGGTGGCGACGTCACCGTCGCCGAGCGCGGCCAGTCCTGGCGCGAGCGGGATCAGCGTGCCCATCAGTCCCACCGCGGGGCCGGCTCGGACCAGGAGGCGGGTACGGTCGAGGCGCCGCTGCACCGCCAACTCGTAGCGGGCGAGGGCGCGCTCGGTGGCCGCCGCCGGATCCGGTTCGCGAGCCGCGCCGGAGACCTCGACCAGCGCCTCGGCGGAGATCGCGCCGGGGGCGCTGTAGGAGTAGAGCGCGGCCTTGGCGGGGTCGGCGATCGCTCGCTCCGTCAGCCGACTGAGGTCGACGTCCCGCGCCCGCACCCGCCGCCGCCAGAGCTCCAAGCAGAAGCGCCCGAGCTCGAGCGCGCAGAGCAGCAGGATCAGCACCGCCACCAGAAGTACCGGCACCCGCAGCGCCGTTGCGATGTCCGCCAGCGCGTCACCGAGGTCGATCGCCGCGATCACAGGACACCTCGTCCGCGTCCGCTCACAGGACCACCCTGCGGCGGAGCTCCAGCCCAGAGCCGACCAGGGCGCAGAGCAGCGCGCCCGCCGCGATCGCGGCGGCGACCCAGGAGGCTCCACCGGGATGGGTGCCGGAGCTGTGCAGGCCGGGAGCGCCGAAGGCCCCCGGCCCACTCCCCGCGCCGGCGCCGACGAGGGTGCCGCTGACCTCACGACCGGCTCCTTCGCTGCCGGCTTCGGTGGGAGTCGCGGTTGCCCCGGACCCACCCGAGCCGCTGTCGCCTCCCGGCCCCGCCCCGGAGCCGCCGCCGGCAGCGGGCGCAGGCTCGGATTCGCTTCCGGGTTCAGCGCTGACGGTGACAGTGGATTGGGTCGCGTTCTCGCCTCGCCTGGTCCGGCTGTGATCGCGCGCCCCGGCCTCGGCGTGCACGATCCGCGCCCCGCCCGGCGTCTTGCCCTTGCTCTGCGGTTTCGGCCGGCTGAAGAGCGGCGCTCCCCGGCTGCCACCGCCGGCGATCACGCCCTTGCCCGATTGGGTCCCTTCACCCTGGCCCGATCTCGCCGGGGCGGGCGGTGGTTTGGTGCAAGGGGTGTAGGGGATCGGCCAGGTCTGACCGGCGAAGGCCGGGGCGGCATAGGCGGTCATCCAGACCCCGTTCAGGTCCTGGCTCGCCTTCCAGCGGAGGCGGCCGTCGGGCTGCTGCAGCGAAGCCATGAAGCCGAGTGGCTCACGCCCCCCCACGCGCCAGGTTTCCGGGTCCTGACCCACGGCCCAAATTCCTTGCGCGGCCCAAGCGGTCGAGGCGACGTTCGACTCCGGTTCGCCGGCGAACTCGGGGAGGCCTCCGTCGGGGCCCTGAACGTGCCGCAGGTACTCGATCCCCTTGCGCTCCGCCTGCGTGTCCACCTCACCCGCCGCGCGCAGCGCCTGGATCACGGTTCCGGTCAGATCCGCTTCGCTCGGTTTGCCCTTGACCGACCAGGGCCAACCGCCGTCATCGTTCTGCTGAGAAGCCAGCCACGCGGCAGCGGGTGGAATCGCGGCTTCGGCCGCGGCCTCGTGCAGCGGGGCGAGGGCGAGGATCGCGAAAGCCGTGTCGTTGATCTCACCCCGGCCGTCGGGGACGAAGGGGAAGGAGCCGTCGTCCCCGTCGAACCGGGCGAGGATCTCGGCGACGAGGTCGTGGCCGGCGAATCCGTGGGGGTCGGTGCCCGCCGCATTGACCACCATCAGTTCACGCTCGAGCGCCGTCGTCGGGATCGTCGGCCAGGTGATCTCTTCTTCGAGGCCGCGCGGGAGGTGGTTGACGAGGAAGCGGTAGGCGTCGGTCCCGGAGGGCCGCGCCTGGCAGCGGGGATTGATTCCCGCCGCCGCCAGCGCCAGCGCGACCCAGGCGCTGATGCCCTGCGTCGATTCCCTGCCCGCTTCGCCGCCGAAGCCGCCGTCGAGGTTCTGCGCTTCCTGCAGGTAGCGGATCGTGCCGTCGAGGCGAGCCTGGTTGAGCGGATCGCGCGCGGGGGCAGCCGCCGCGACCGCGACGATCGCCAGCAGCACGAGCAGGAGGGCGGTGACGGCGAGGAGGCGCACGGCCTAGCGCGGCACCTCGACCCTGCCGAGGGCGGCACCGGAGTCGCGGCCTAGCGCGTCGAGGACGGCGAGGCGCAGGCGGTAGATCCCCGGGGGCAGGTGCACGGTGGCGGTGTTACGGCCGCTGCCGTGGGCGCGCCGAACGTAGCGAGCGTTGGGGCGACCGAGCGCCTGCGAGGAGATCGACCAGCTCGCGATCCCCGGGCCTGCATCGAGAACCTTCCAGCTCACCCCGACCAGGCCGCGGGAGAGGCGGCTGCGATCGAGGCGGGAGAGCCGCAGGCGAACCGGCGCGGCGTCGGGCTCGCTCGACCCCGACGGCGGATTGCGCGGTGCGGCGTCACCCGGTGACTCTCGACGAGGGCCACCCCCTTCTTCGTCCCCACCACCTTCTTCGCCTGACCCCTCAGGAGCTCGCACGAGGTCTTCGGGCGGCAGCGTGGCGCAGCTCGAGTCCGGGGTCACGCAGACGTCGAGGCGGTTGGAGCGCACCACCGTTTCTTTCCCGCCGGAGTTGACTACGGTCGCCTTGAGCCGGTGCCAACCGGTCTGCCCGAAGGTGACCTCGGCTTTGCCGTCGGCTCCGGTGGTGACAGCTCCTGGGCCGTCGGTTTCGATCGACTCGAACCCCTTCGCGTCCGTCGCCACCGGCGCGATCTCGGCACCTTCGTAGGGCGTTGTGCTGCGGGTCGGCGCGGGTGGCGGGTCGCCCTCGTTGTAGCCGCCCCAAGAGTCCACCTCGAGCCCGAGCGGGTCGCCGAGGGCGACCGTCACCGGTCCGGGCAAGGCTCCCGCCGAGTAACTCGCCGGATAGAGCAGCAGGCGCGGCCTGCCGCCGAAGGCGTCATAGACCCAGAGCACCTCGTCGCCGCCGTCGAGCTGGTACTGGCAACCGCCGACGCTGGTGAAGACGTTGTTGACGACGAGGCCCCAATACTCCCCCACGCCTTCGTTCTGGGCGTCAGGGCCCCAACGCTTGATGAAGTAGTCCTCAAACGGCTGCGCGTACCAAAGGCCGTCGAAGTCCTCGCCGATCAAGGACATCGCGTCGGCGCCCGCCGCTGTCGCAGTGGGTCCCGGCGACGGATTCTTGCCGTTGTTGAGCCCGTTGCAGCGCCTGCCGTCCGCCGGCGCCGAAGCGTCGGAGGAGGCCCGCACGTTGTGGCCGTCGGTGAGGATCGGCCCCTCGAAAAGGGTTTCGGCCTTCCCCTCGATCCGGAGGTTGACCTGGGTGGGAGCCGCCTGCGCCGTAGGCGCGAGAGCGACGGTGATGAGGGATGCGACGCAGAGCGCCGCGATTCGGATGCGCATGCCTTGGCCCCTTTCCGCGAGGGCGATCGACGTTCGTGGATCGGAGGGAGGTCTCCTGGCTTCCGAGCATTCCCGCCGCGCCTTCCCGGCCTTGGGCCAGTGGCTGCCGCATGGCGTGCGGCGGGCATCTACCTCGGTCACAGTGGCGGGCCCGCGCCGGTTTCTCACCGGACTTCCCCGTCCACCGATCCTCTTCTTGGCGGCCAGTCTAACCGGCCCCACCGAGGGGCCGGTTAGCGGCCATGCCTATTCGTACTTCAGGTAGATCGTGTCGCCGACGTGGATCACGGTGTTCCGTTTGGCCTGAGCTTTGGAACCGCCGTCGATCGTCACGTTCCATTTTTCGGCCGGAGAGACGGGGAAACCGTTGACCTGGGTGATCGCCCCTTCGCCACTGCCAGGTAGGAAGCTGGTCACACAGGAGGCCGGCGTCGTGCCGCCGACCGCCGCGGTCAGCGCTTTGGTCAGGGTCGTCGTCGTCGCTTCCGGGGCCAGCGTCACCGCGCAGATCTTCAGCGGCGAGCTGCCGTTGTCGACGATCAGGGCGAGCGAGGTGGATTCCGTCGCCCCTGTGGCGAATTCGCTCACCGCGTTCCACTGTTCGCCTTTGCTCGGTTTCGGCGGTGCCGCGGTGAAGCCGCCGCTGCCGAGCGCCCGCACCGCATCCTGGCTGGCGTACTGTTCGGCCGTGGTGCCAGTGGTCCCGTAACGGAAGCCGCCGCCTTTCACCTGCTGCGAGATGAGAAAGTCGAGCGGGGTCTTGGTCGCTTCGAATTCACCTTCCTGGGGATCGATCCCACAGGCTTTCAACCCCTGCACCGCCCAGGCCACGGTGTCCGTGTTGACGCCAAAGGCCGATTCGATCGCGCCCGTCGTTTTGTTCAGCTTCGAGGCCAGGTATTTCCTCGCGTTGACGACGGCGGTGTCGGTGTTGGGCAGGCCGGCAGTGCAAAGGGCCGCCATCGCGGCGCCGGTCATGTCAGGTTCAGAGGCTTTTTTCAGCGCTTCTTCGTTGCCCGCCGCTTTTTCCCAGGTCCAGCCGCCGTCGGTGTGCTGGTTGGCCTTGACCGCCGCCTCGGCCTGTTCGAGCACGACCGCCGGCACCCTCACGGCCCCGCCCGGGGTCTTGACGTCGGCCAGCGCCAGCAGGCCGAAGACGGTCGCGTTGAAGGTCGAGCCGTAGTAGCCGGGGCTTTCCGGTTGGTAGTAGGAGGCGACCTTGGCGATCAGGTTCTGCCGTTTGGAGACACGGGCCGGATCGATCCCGGCCGCGTAGGCGAGCAGCGCACCACGCTCGAAGTCGGTGGCGAGGGGTTCAGCACCAGGCCATGTCGGCGAACCGACCAGGCCTTCGTACCAGCCGCGGGCATTGCCGGTTTTCGCCACATCGGCGGGCGCCACACCGGCGGCGGCGAACGCGGTCAGCGCCCAGTCACCGCCGAAGCCGGCAATTTCACCGTTCGTTTTCTGCAGCCCTTTGAGGTATTCGACGCCTTTGGTCTTGGCGGTGGTGACTTCGGTGGGCGTTGCTTTTGCCGCGGCCGAAGCCGGCGCCAGCAGCGCGACAATCGCCACCACCGCAAGCACGAGTCGATGGAGCTTGTGATGCATAGATGGATCTCCTTACCGTTCGTTCGCGAAACAGGGGTCCTTATGTGTGTGTCAGGCGGTGGGCATTCGGACTCGGAGCGGCGCCTTGAAGCGACACCGCGTCCATCACCGTTGCGCGTCAGTCCCGGATTCACACCGGGTTCCCCCGACCGCTTGACGATCCTCAACCTAAAGGCGCCCTCGGCGGCAGGACGATCACCTTGGCCGGATCTCCGATAGCTTGCGGCGAAATTCAAACCACCGGATCGGTGGACGGGGAAGCCGGTGAAAGTCCGGCGCGGGCCCGCCACTGTGACCGAGAGAAGCCCGCCGCACGCCATGCGGCAGCCACTGGCCAGGTTCGGCCGGGAAGGCGCGACGGGAGAGCTCGGAAGCCAGGAGACCTCCCTCCGATCCCTCCATTACACCCTCGAGGAAAGGGGTCAAAGGATGCGATCAGTCTCAGTCCGACGTGCCGTTGCGCTTTGCGCGTCTCTACTCGTACTAGCCGTTCTGCCGGGCACCGCCGCGGCGACTTCGTCGCCGGCCGAAGTCGAAACCGCCGTCGAATTGGGAGCCGGCTACTTCAGCTCCCAGCAGGACGCCGCCAGCGGCGCGATCGAAGGCTTCGGCAACGAACAGGCGATCACTGCCTTGGTTGCCGCAGGGATCGATGCCGCTGACTTGCGGGCGAGCGCCGGGGACCCCAGCCTGCAGGACTTCCTCTCCGGCGAATATGGCTCGGCGGCCTGGGGAGACGATCCGCCCCAGGGCCTCGTCACCGAATACGAGCAGTCGATCCTGACCGCGCACGCCGCTGGCCTGGATCCCGCCCGCCTCTCCGCGCTCTCCAACCAGCCGGCGCAGCTCGCCGGGCTCTGGAATCCCGCTGCCGGCAGCTTCGGCGACCCGACCAGCAACAGCACGGTCTTCGGAATCCTGGCGATGCAGCAGAGCGCGTTGCCGAGCTGGGCGCTGGCACCGGCGATCTCCTACCTCCGCCGCAACCAGCACGACGACGGTGGCTGGACCTACCTCTCTTCGTTGTCTCCCGACGCCAAGGCAGAACCGAGCGAAGAGGACATGACCGGTGCCGCGATCGCAGCCCTCTGCGAGGCGGGGGCGCCGACCTACGACCCGGCGATCTCGGCCGCACTCGGATACCTCAACGGACGACTCGCGGCGAGCGGTGGCATCGAATACCTCTGGGGCCCGCCCAACGCCGACGCGACCGGTTGGGTGGTCAGCGGGCTCAACGCCTGTGGAATCGACCCCCAGTCGCCCGCCTGGACGACCTCGGCGGGCAAGACGCCGATCGACTTCCTGCTCTCGCTGCAGGTTCAGTCCGGCGCCGGAGCCGGTGGCTTCGGCTACGAAGACGCTGGCGCCGCCAACTTCTACGCCAGCCAGGACGCCCTGCGGGCGATCGCCGGTGCCGCCTTCACGGCGGAGCCGCAGAGCGTTCGCACGCCGCCAACCGTCACCGTAGGGACGCCGGTGCCGCACCTGCTCGCGATCGAGCTGGCGCCCGCCAACGTGCGGATGTGCAAGGTGATCGCACCCGTCAGTGCCCCCCTTCCCGAGGTGCTCGCGGCGGCCGAGGACACTTCGTACCCCCCGGGCTGCGTCACCTCCTACGCGCTCGACGGCGGCCATCTGCAGTCACTCGACGGGGTCTCTCCAGAGAACGCGGACGAGGCCTGGATGCTGCGGCTCGATCGCGGTGCGGCCGCGATCGCCGGCGAACAGCCGGTCGGCTTCGGCGACGTGGTCTCGCTGCGGCTCGGCGATATCTCCACTGGCGGCGGAGCGCAGGGACCCGCAGGCCCCGCCGGACCGCAGGGTTCCGACGGGTCGACTGGCCCTGCCGGAACCCCGGGTTCCGTCGGACCGATCGGACCCGCTGGCCCGCGAGGACCACGCGGCGAGCGCGGCCCCAAAGGCGTGCCGGGCCGCAACGCCGCGATCGGCTGCCGCGCCAAGCGGCACCGGCGCGGCGGGCGCCGGGTCGGGCGCGGCGGGCACCGGGTCCGCTGCTCGGTCAGGTGAGGAACGGCGGGGGCGTCTCGTCGCGCCCCCGCCCCGCCGCTCTCAAATACCCTGGAGCCAACCGACTTCGATGGAGGCAAGGACCTTGACTGAGCAGCTCTGGGGTGGCGAGACCACCAAGGCCGTCGACAACTTCCCGGTTTCGGGCGAGACCGTTCCCGTTCCCGTCGTCCGCTGGCTGGGCCGGATCAAGGCCGCGGCGGCGCTGGTCAACGGCGAGCTCGGCGGGCTCGACCAGGCATTGGCCGAGCGGATCGGCGCCGCTGGCGACGCCGTCGCCGCCGGCGAGCACGACGACCAGTTCCCGGTCGACGTCTTCCAGACCGGTTCCGGCACCTCCTCCAACATGAACGCCAACGAGGTGCTCGCCAACCTCGCCGGAGACGGGGCCCACCCCAACGACCACGTCAACATGGGCCAGTCCTCCAACGACGTCTTCCCCTCCGCCGTCCACCTGGCGGCGCTGGGCGAGGTGACCCATGACCTGCTGCCGGCGATGGGCGCGCTGGAGAGCTCGCTGGAGGCCAAGGCCGAGCAGTTCTCCGACGTGGTCAAGGCCGGGCGCACCCACCTGATGGACGCGGTCCCGGTCACGCTCGGCCAGGAGTTCGGCGGCTACGCCGCCCAGGTCCGGCTCGGCATCCAGCGGGTCGAGGCGACCCTGCGCCGCGTCGGCCAGATCCCGCTCGGCGGCACCGCCACCGGCACCGGCCTCAACACCCACCCCGAGTTCGCCGCCAAGGTGCGCGAGCGTCTCGCCGGTGAGACCGGGCTGGAGATCTCCGCCCCGCTCGACCGCTTCGAGGCGCAGGGCAACCGCGACTCCCTGGTCGAGCTCTCGGGCGCGCTCAAGGTCTATGCCGTCTCGCTCAACAAGATCGCCAACGACCTGGCGCTGATGGGCTCCGGCCCCCGCGCCGGGCTGGCCGAGCTGCGCCTGCCGGAGCTGCAGAAGGGCTCCTCGATCATGCCGGGCAAGGTCAACCCGGTGATCCCCGAGGTCGTGATCCAGGTCGCCGCCCAGGTGATCGGCAACGACGCCGCGATCACCGTCGCCGGCAGCCAGGGCCAGTTCGAGCTCAACGTGCGGGTGCCGCTGATCGCCCGCAACCTGCTCGACTCGATCAAGCTGCTCGCCTCCGCCTCGCGCTTGCTCGACCAGAAGTGCGTCGCCGGGGTCGAGGCCAACGAGGAGATGACCGAGCGCCACGCCGAGGCCACCCTGGCCACGGCCACCGCGCTCAACCCCCACATCGGCTACGACCGCGCCGCCGACATCGTCAAGACGGCGGCCGAGTCAGGCCGCTCCCTGCGCGAGGTCGCTTTGGAGCAGGGCGTCGAGCCCTCGGTCCTCGAGGAGGCGCTCGACCACCGGCGCATGGCCCGCCCGCACGATTGATCGAACCCATCCGACATTGACCCCCCTCTGGTGTGGTCAATGTCGGATACGCGTCAACGCGGGTCGGGCTTGATGACGGTGCTGACGTAGAAGAAGCCCAGCAGGAAGCGCTTGGTCTCGACCGGGCCGTAGCCGGCGAGGTCGCTCCACGGCTCGGAGTAGGCGTCGCCCGGCGCGTACTTGACAAGTAGGCGAGCGATTGGCGCGACCAGCCGCCAAAATCCGCCTTGGGTCAGCCCGGCGTCCATGACGACGACGCGGCAGGAAGGTCGCAAGCGCTCCCAGGCTCGCGCCAACGCGGGACGCGGTTCGGGCATGGCCGAGTAGCTGAGGCTGAACAGCACACCATCTACATCGCGGTCGACTGCGAGCTGAGCGGCATCCTGTTGCAGCAGCTCGACGTTCGACCAGCCATGCCGCTCGATCAGCTTGTACGCCTCGGCCAGCATTCCGGGCGAGGCATCGACGCCGATCACGGTCCCGCTCGGGCCGACCGCCTCGACCAGATAGGGGAAGTTGCGCCCGCTGCCGGCACCGATCTCCAGAACGGTGTCGCCGGGCTTCAGCCCTAGTGCGACTACGGCCCTACGGCGGGCCGGGGGGAAGACGAGATACAACGGCTCGAACGTGCTGTAGGTGCGGGCAATGCGGTCGTAGCGCCGGGTATTGGCGCTTTGGGATCTGCGGGTGGGGTGGTCCTCTGAGGTGTTCACGAGTGCGACCATATACTACGAATCTGTAGTAGGTTGCACGCGATGAAAGGCGTAAGGCCCAGTCGCAAGGACTTCGGTCCACTGGAGAGCGAAGTCATGGATGCGGTGTGGCGCGCGGGTCGGGCGGTGGCCGTTCGAGATGTCGTCGACGCCCTGAACGAGTCCCGCTCCGAGGCGCTCGCCTATACGACCGTGATGACGGTGATGAGTCGCCTGGCGGAGAAGGAAGCGCTCAGTCGCCGCAAGGTCGGGCGCGGCTACCTCTATGAGGCCAACGCCCCGGACGCCGCCGGCATAGCGGTCAAGGACGTGCTGCGGGCCTATGGCGATGTGGCGGTTGCCCACTTCGTCGACGAGGCACGGGCGGACCCGTCCCTCCGGCGCCGCCTACGGCGGCTGTTGGACGAGGCCGATGGATAGCGCGGGGCGCAACTTCCTCGGCCTGGTTGGGATCTCGGCGACGCTGGGCGCCTATCCGGTCTGCGGGTTCGCCGTCTACGTGCTGGTCCCGCTCCTCAGCCTCTCGCCAGGAGCACCGGCGCCCATCGGCCCGATCTGCCTTTTGCCTGCCATCTTGCTGACCGCGTTGATCGCCGCCTCCGCCGGCCTCGCGGTGAAAACGCTGGGCTTCCAGACATCGGCTTCCCGCCGCCTCTCGCGTCAAGTTCGAGCCCTAGCCCTTCCAACGCCGCCCGACCTATCGAGCACGGCGAAGGCGGCTGGGCTGGACGGTCGGGTGACGCTGCTCGATTCCCCCGAGCAGTCCTCCTTCGTCTACGGAATGCTCGTTCCCCGTGTGGCCATCGATCGGGGATTTCTCGAAAGCCTCACGGCCGAGGAGCTTCGAGCCACGCTCGAGCATGAGCGGTACCACGTGCGACACCTGGACCCGCTTCGCGCCATGCTCGGCAAGGCCCTGACCAAGGCGTTCTTCCTCCTGCCCTCGCTCGAGCTTCTGCGCCTTCGCTACGAGGCCGGTCGCGAGTTGGCGGCCGATTGCCGGGCCGAGCGCGTCGGCGGCCGGCGAGCGCTTCTCGGTGCTCTCCTGAAGGCGCTGGAGGAGCCGGATCGCGAGCCAGTGGCAGGCGTCTCGCTAGCGGGCCCCGACCTGCTGGATGCGCGTATCTCTCGGCTCGAAACGGGCAAAGCGCCCGCGCCGGCACCAATCGACCCCCAGGCCTTGCTCACATCGGCACTCGGCGCCTGCTCCTTCCTCCTCCTGCTCATGGCGGCGGTGGTGGGCCTCGGTGGCACCACGGCGCTCGCCAACATGGCGGCCGAAATCGGCAACCCTCTGTGGCTTTGATCCCGACCTAGCGCGGGTCGGGCACCAGCAGCTCGACGTTGCGATCTTTGGCTTCGCCTTCGCCTTCAGGGGCACCCGACTGGAGGTCGTTGAAGGACATCGTCCGGGCAACCGAGGCGAGGTCGTTCAGGTCCATGCCGCTTGCCGGGGTGCCGGGGGCAGGGGCTTCGGCCTCGCCCACGTGGTCGAGGATCGTGCCGAAGATCGAGAGCGTGCCGTCGTGGTTGTCGAAGACCTCGAGCAGGCGGCCCTGCTGGGGCCAGTCGGCCTCGGCGGCGACACGGATGCTCCAGAAGCCGCCGGTGCCGCTCGGGTCGGCGAAGGCGTCAACTTTGTTCAGGTGCGAGTGGCCGGAGACCCAGGCGATCACGTCGGGAAATTCGTGCAGCAGTTCGACCGTGTCGGCCTCGAGGTGGATCGGCTGTGAGTTGCGCGGGTCGAGGTCGCAGCCGGCGTTGACGTCGTGGCCCAGGCTCGGGTTGGGCAGCAGGCAGGGCGGCGCCAGCTCGTCGGGAGCGTCGGCGCTGAGGCTCTCCGGCGCGTGGTGGCTGAAGAGCACCACTAGCTCTTTCGCCGCCGTCGCCGCTTCGAGCTGACCGCGCAGCCATTTGAACTGCGGGTCGTCGATGTTGCCGTCGGCGGTGAAGTGGCCTGTCGGGGTGACGATCGTGCCCGCCTCAGCGACCGTGTCGAGGGCGATGAAGCGCATCCCCGGCGTCGGGCTCCATGAGTAGTAGCCCGCGGCGCCTTTCGAGGCCGCTTCCTGGCCCGGGTCGATATAGCCGAAGCCATGGCCGTCGGCCTGGCTGCCTTTCTCGAAGACTTCCTTGAACTGGGCCTTGGAGACGAACTGGCGCTTGGGGTCGCCGGGGACCAGGATCAGGTTCTGCGGGTTTGAGACCAGGGTGCCGAGCAACGCCGTCGGGTTGAGCAGCGAGGAGAGCAAGCTGCTGGCGTTTTCGGGATTCGACACCGGCCCGATCGGCTTGAGGCAGCCCATCGCCACCTGCTCGAAGGCAGCGTTGGCGGCGGCGTTGCCCTGCACCAGCGCGTCGTGGTTGCCGAAGGCGACGTAGGAGGGGACGTCGAGGCCTTCAGCGGTGAACGATTTCTGTGCCTTGTCCATCAGGCCCGGGTACAGGGGCCAGGTGGCGTGCGGGCCCGCTGGTTTGTTCGGGTCGTAGAACTCCGGGAAGGTGCCCTCGAAGTAGTCGTTGTAGTCCTGCACGCCGGTGTAGCGGGCGGCCTCGGCGGCGCCCGGGACCAGCAGATTCGGGCAGAGGAGGTTCGAATATTTTTTCTTGTCGACGCCGCTGTTGGGGTCGAGCGTGCCGCCCTCGAGCAGGGTCCGCACCCACTGCGTCTCGTTCAGCTGCTGGTTGTCGGCCGAGTCGCCGGTGTCGATCGTGAAGTCCATCGACCGGTGCCCGCCGCCAGCTTCGGAGATCGGGCTGGCCGCGGCGAAGCGGTTGAACTGGCGGATCATCGCGTCGTCGAGCTGCGGCTCGAGCGCCTCCCAGGGGCGCCAGGCGGCGCCGAAGGGGAGGTTGAGCGGGCTCGAGAGCGGGTCGATCACCTCGAGCCGCGCCGGCGACTCCTCGTCGGCGAGCTGGAAGTCAGAGAGCTGGCCGAAGTAGACCAGCGCGGTGCGTTTTTCGGCGCGGCTGGCGGCGCCACTGGCGCCCAGTTCTTCGCGCACTGTGTAGGGCTCCCCGCCGCCCAGCTTGAGGAAGCGGTAGGAGCCGGACGTGGCCGGGACGATGCGCTGGCCGACGGTGCTCTGGCCTTCGGTGTCCGAGACCGCGGCACTGCCCGCGGCTGCCATCACCAACGCCGTCGCCAGAACCGCGAGCGCGATGCCTGCGCGGATCGATACTCCTCGCATCCTCATGCCTCTCCCCTTTGCTCGATGGACGTGGAGAGAGAGTACCTAGTTTTTACTACGGGGGAACCTGAGCGTTCCATCCACCCCGGGCTACTGCAGGGTGATGAAGCGCTCCTCGGTCAGCTCGATCACGGCGAAGGCGGGGCCCTCGCGGGTGTTGCCGGAGTCCTTGACGCCGCCGTAGGGCATCTGGTCGGCGCGGAAGGTCGGCACCTCGTTGATCAGCACGCCGCCGAACTCGAGCGTGTTGGCCGCTTCCAGGCCGCGCGAGACGTCGCGGGTGAAGACGCCCGCCTGCAGGCCGAACTTCGAGTCGTTGGCCATCCGCAGCGCCTCGCCGAAGTCGGAGAAGCGGTCGATCGTCGCCACCGGGCCGAAGATCTCCTCGCACCAGACCTTGGCGTCGCGGGGCGGCGCGCCAAGCAAGGTCGGCGCCAGACAGCGGCCCTCGTCGACCAGCTCGCCGCCGGTCAGCAGCTCGGCGCCGCCGGCGACCGCCTCGTCGACCCACCCCTTGACCCGGTCGCGGTCATCGCCGGTGATCAGCGGTCCAACGTCGGTCTCGGGATCGAGCGGGTCGCCAACCCGCAGCGCCTCGGCGTTCGCAACCAGCCGGGCAGTGAAGTCGTCGGCAATGTCGTCGTGGACGAGGATGCGCTGGATCGAGATGCAGCTCTGGCCGGCGTGCGAGAAGGCGTGCAGCTTCGCCTTGTCGGCCGCCGTCTCCCAATCGCCGTCGGCGTTGACGATCAGCGGCGCGTTCGAGCCGAGCTCGAGGTTGACCTTCTTGTGCGGGACTTTGCTGCGGATCCCCCAGCCGACACCAGCCGAGCCGGTGAAGCTGAGGGCGCGGGTCAGCTCGTGCTCGACGATCGCGTTGCCGACCTCCGAGCCGGGGCCGGGGATGACGCTGAGCCAGCCGTCGGGGAGCCCCGCCTCGACCAGGACCTCGGCCAGCTTCAGGGCCGAGATCGGGGTCTGGCCGGCGGGCTTGAGCACGACCGCGTTGCCGGCGGCGATCGCCGGGCCGAGCTTGTGGGCGACGAGGTTGAGCGGGAAGTTGAAGGGGCTGATCGCGCCGACCACGCCGAAGGGCACGCGCAGCATCACGCCGAGCTTCCCGACGCCCGCCGGCGAGGCCGCCATCGGCACCGTGCCTCCGGTCAGCTTGCGCGCCTCGGTCGCCGAGAAGGTCAGCGTGTCGACGCAGCGTTCGGCCTCGACCGTCGCCGTCTTCAGCGGCTTGCCCGCCTCGGCCGCGATCGCCAGCGCCAGCTCCTCGGTGCGGGCGGCGACCAGGTGGGCGGCACGGTCGAGCAGCGCCGCCCGCTCGTGCTGGGGGAAGTCGGCCGTCTCGAACGCCTCGTGCGCGGCTTTCGCCGCCCGGTCGACCAGCGCCGCGTCGCCTTCCGCCACGCGGCCGACGACGGTGCCGTCATAGGGGCTCCGCACCTCCCCCCACTCGCCGGTCTCAAGCCACTCCCCAGCGGCGAGAAGCTTGTGGTCCGTCGCCTGCACCGTCTGCGTCGCCATGCTTGGTCTCCTCGTTTGGTCGCTTGTTTTCAGCCTAGAGCAGGCCGCTACTCGCGCAAGGCGAAACTGTTCTGCCGAGAGATGCTTATCCCGCGCACAGCCCGACGAGCCCTCCTCCCCATCGCCCTCGTATTGGCGGCGGTCGCCCCCAATGCGAGCGCCGCCGTCAACTGGGTCGTCAAAGGCCACGGCTTCGGCCACGGCGTTGGCGTCAGCCAGTACGGCGCCTACGGCTACGCCCTGCACGGCAAGGACTACCAATTCATCCTCGCTCACTACTACCAGGGGAGCACGATCGGGCAGATGGGGCCGAGCGTCGTCCGCGTCCTGCTCGACATCTCCTCGGGCGACGTCGGCTTCAGCGCCGCCAGCAGCGCCTGCGGCATAGCCCTCGAGCCGGGCCAGAGCTACGAGGCGCACCGCGAAGGCGCCCGGGTGAAGCTGCGCAGCGCCGCCGGCAAGTCGCTCGCCGATTGCGGCGGCAAGCTGCGCGCCGCGGGCCGCGGCAAGGTGACGATCGCCGGCGTCGGCACCTACCGCGGCGCGCTCGAGGTGGTGCCGACGAAAAGCAACCCGAGCTCGCTCAACGTGATCAACGCGCTCGCGGTCGAGCAGTACGTGAAGGGGGTCGTCCCCAACGAGTCGCCGCCCTCCTGGCCGGCGGCCGAGCTGCGCGCGCAGGCGGTGGAGTCACGCTCCTTCGCCCTCAGTGTCGACGTCGAAGGCAACGGCTTCGACCTCTACGACGACACCCGCAGCCAGGTCTACGACGGCTTCTCGAGCGAGACCGCCGCCTCCAACGCGGCGGTCGAAGCGACCAAGGGGCAGGTGGTGATGTACGGCGGCAAAGTCGCCGAGACCTACTTCTCGGCCTGCTCCGGCGGCTATACCGAGAGCGTCCAGAACGTCTTCTTTGGCCCCGCGATCCCCTACCTGCAGGGCGTGCCCGACCCCTACGACTACTACTGCCCGCTGCACGACTGGACGTTCAAATTCTCCGGCCCCGAGATCAGCGCCAAGCTCGGCGCCTTCCTCGAGGGCAAGTTGAAGCAGGTGGTGGTGACCAAACGCGGCGTCTCGCCCCGGATCGTCTCCGCCAAGCTGATCGGCACCCGCGGCACCACCACGGTCAGCGGCGAACAGCTCGAGGTCGCGCTCGGTGCCTACAGCACCTGGATGAGCTTCCAGAAGCTCGCCGGCTAGCGAGCCGGCCCGGGCAGGACGATCTTGGCGTGGATCGCCCGGTGGTCGCTGCCGGGCAGGTCGTCGACGCCGTAGTCGGCGATGCCGAGACGGCGGTCCGCGAGCACGTGGTCGATCGTGATCGAGGGCGGCAGCAGGCGGTGACCCATCGTCGGGAAGGTCGGCTCGAGGCCCTTGCCGGTGGCCGCGCCGGCGTCCCTGTAGCCGCGATCGACGAGGTCGCGGAACTCGGCCTGGTCGAAGGTCCCGTTGAAGTCACCGGCCAGTACCCAGGGGGTGCCCTCCCCCGCGCCCGGCAGGCTCTCCAGCGACGCTTCCCAGGTCCCGCTGTGGGCGCTGAGCGGCGGGTAGGGGTGGACGCCGACGACCCGCAGCCGCCGCCCGTCGGGCATGGTCAGCGCCGCCCGCGGCATGCGGAAGAAGAAGCGCGTCTGGTGCGGCAGCGGGGTTAGCGGCAGGCGCGAGTAGAGGCCGGCGCCGCTGGCGCTGCGGTGGACCAGCAGCATCGATTCGGGCAGGCGCCTTTCGATTCCCGCACGCCTCAGCTTGGCGGCGAAGCTCGGCGTCAGCTCCTGCACGCTGAGCAGGTCGGGGTGGTAGCGGTCGACCAGGGCGAGGACCGCGCTCGGGTCGGCGGTGCCGTGGTGGATGTTGGTCGAGAGCACGGTCAGCGTCTCGTGCCCAGCCGCGTCCGCCGTTTCGGTGCCGATCGTGCGCGGCAGGATCAGCAGGGCGAGACAGAGCATCGCCAGCGCGGCCAGCGTCGCCGCAGCCCAGTTGCGCAGCGCCACCGCGACGCCGGCGACCATCAGCGCCGCGATCGCAACGAAAGGGGTGAAGGCCATCATCGCCACCAGCGGGTAGCCACCCTCCAGGCCGAAGAGGCGGATCACGGTCCAGATCAGGATCGGCATGACCGCCGCCCAGATCAACCAGCAGCGACGGGCACCCGCGCGGCTAAGCAGTTCAACCGTCCGGATAGGGCTGGATCGGAATCCCGTGGTCGGTCTCGCGCAGGCCGTACTCGTAGGCGGCGCCGGCCTTGAGGGTGAGCTGGCGAGTGGGCTCGGCCGGGCGTTCGACGGTCAGCTCGAGATCGGAAACCGAGCAGTTGAGCGTGTTGTGCTCGGGACCTTGGGGGTCGGCGTAGACCCAGCCGACGAAGTCCTTTTGGGGGGCGGAGACGCGGCCGTGGACGACGATGTCGCGGCCGGGCAGGATGAATTCGCAGGCGGTTGGCCGGGCGTCTATTGAAGCGTCGCGGATCTGGCCGAAACCTCCGAGCCGGTGCGCCACTCCGTCGAGCATCAACATGCCCGAGGGCACCCAGGGCGTCGTCCAGGGCCCGATCTTGATCCGCGCCGCACCGGCGTCGAAGTAGGTGCCAGCTGAATCGGCGAAGCCGGTGCCCTCGAGCCAGACCCAGCGCTCGGCGTGCTCGCTGCCCCAGTTGTGGCCGATCATCCCCGGCCAGCCGTCGAGCTCGATCGTCTCGCCGTCGACCTCGAGCCGGCCCTTGAAGGTGGCACTGGGATAGGGCGCGACGAACTTGGTCCGCGGCAGCGGCGCCTCATAGAGCCAGTCGGCCGGCAAGTAGCGGCAGGGCTCGGCGTTACCGAAGAAGCTCAGCTCCCAGCTGGCACTGAGGACGTCGGTAGCGAGCGAGCCGCTGGCTTGGCCGGGACCGATCTCGGCTTTGTCGACCCTGATCCATTGACCGACCGGGGCAGCAAGCTCCTCTGCCCCCACCGTCACCTTCGTCGCCCGCGGCCCCTCGGCATCGCGGTCAAAGAGGACGAACCAGATCGAGGCGTTGGCCTCGGCGCCGGGTCGCTTGTGGACCGTGTGACGAATCCAGAGCCCCCGTCCTCCACCCGGCTGGCATGCCTTGATGTAGAAGCTCTCGTAATGGCCGGCCTTGGCAGCCACCCGCGGGAACCGCGCGCCTTCGTCCATGGCCAACACCCTAGAGGCCCGCAAACCAAGCAGGTCGCGGGACGCAGGGAGGCTGGTGAGGGGAGCGCGCTGTCGTGCGTGACCCGATCCAGCCCGACCGAGGACCGCGAGATGCGCCGGTTTGCGGGCCTCTAAACCTTGATCGTGATCACGTCGCCGTCGGCGACGACGTAGTCGCGCCCCTCGATCCGCAGCAGGCCTTTGTCGCGGGCGGTGACGTAGCCGCCGCACTCGACCAGCTCGTGCCAGCCGATCGCTTCGGCCTTGACGAAGGCGTCCTGGATCTCGGTGTGGATCGTGCCGGCGGCCTCCCAGGCTGTCGCGCCGCGGTTCAGCGGCCGCGCCACCGCCTCCTTGCCCTCACCGGCGGTGAAGAAGACGATCAGGTCGAGCAGCTCATAGGCGGCACGGACGAGGCGGTCGAGGCCCGAGCCCTCGACCCCGTAGGACTCGCGCATTTCCTCGGCTTCGGTCGGGTCGAGCTCGGCCAGCTCGCCCTCGATCCGGGCGCTGACCGCGACCACTCCCGCGCCGACCGACTTGGCGTGCTCAACCACCGCCGCCGGTGGCTCGGCATCGCCCTCGTCAACGTTGGCGACGTAGAGGATCGGCTTCGAGGTCAGCGCCTGCAGGTTGCGTGGGCCGTGGGCGGCGGCATCGGGTACGGGGATCGAGCGGGCGGGCTTGCCTTCAGCGAGCGCGGCGACGACCTTCTCCAGCCAGTCGCGCTCGGCGATCGCCTCGGCGTCGCCCGACTTGGCCCCCTTGCCGACCCGGTGCAGGCGGCGCTCGGCCTGCTCATAGTCGGAGAGCATCAGCTCGGTCTCGATCGTCTCGATGTCGGCGAGCGGGTCGACGCGGCCGTCGGGGTGCGGCACGCCGGAGTCGGCGTGGCAGCGGACGACGTGGCAGATCGCGTCGGTCTCGCGGATCGAGGCGAGGAACTGATTGCCCAGGCCCTCCCCCTCCGAGGCGCCCTTGACCAGGCCGGCGATGTCGTGGAAGGCGATCGTCGCCGGTTCGAGCTTCGAGGCCTTGACCGTCGCGGCGACCTGTTCGAGTCGCTCGTCGGGCACCTCGGCGATCGCCACGTTGGGCTCGATCGTCGTGAAGGGGTAGTCGCCGGTCTGGGCGCCGCCCTGGGTCAGCGCGTTGAAGAGGGTCGACTTGCCCGCGTTGGGCAATCCGACGATCCCGACCTTCATCTGACGTGGTCTCCCCAGGTCATAGCGAGAGCGGCACGATAAGGCCGAGCAGGATGCCGAGCAGTGCGCCGGCGATGACGTCGGAGGGGTAGTGCATGCCGAGGTAGGGGCGGCCGAGCGAGATCGCCAGGGCGACGACGAGGGCGCCCGCCGTGGCGGGGTCGACCCGGAACATCGCCGTCGCGACCGCGAAAGAGGAGAGCGCGTGGGCCGAGGGGAAGCTGAGCGAGCTCGGCGCGCCGCCGAGCGGCGGCAGGCCCTCGAGCACCGGCCGCGGCCGTTTGACCAAGAGCTTGATCCCGTAGTTGAGCCCGATCGCAATCGGCCCGAGCACGGCGCAGATCAGCCACGATTCGCGCTGCCCCGGGTCGAGCAGCGCCAGCGCCACCCCGAGCACGACCCAGACCGCGCCGTTGTTGCCAGCCTTGCCCAGCGCCTTCGCCGCCGACTCGATCCCGGGCGAGTGCCCGCGGGTCCGCATCAGGCGCAGCAGCTTGAGATCGGCGTCGCGCATCGGCGCGCAGGATAAGCCGGTAGGTCAGTATCCCGTCATGCCCTCGGTTCCCGGCTACGTCCACACGCCCGGTCACCACTGCGGCTCGACCGCGCTGCGCAACCTGCTCGCCTTCCACGGGGTGGAGATCAGCGAGGAGATGGCGTTCGGGCTCGGAGCGGGCGCCTGCTTCTACTACGTGGTCCTCGACGACGCCTCACCGACCCGCTGGTTCAATGGCCGCACGGCGCGGCTGGAGGAGAACTTCGACGAGCTGACCGGCGCGGCGCTGCAGCTGCGCACCTTCGACGAGGGCGACGACGCGGCCTGGGAGGCGGCGCGGGCCGAGGTCGACGCCGGCAACCCGGTGCTGCTGCTGACCGACCTCTATTACCTCGACCATTACGGCAACTCGGCCCACTTCCCCGGCCACGCCGTGGTCCTGGCCGGCTACGACGAGGAGCACGCCCACCTCTCCGACACCGGCTTCACCGAGCTGCAGGTGACGACGCGGCTGGAGGACCTCGACCGCGCCCGCCACAGCGGCCACCCCGCCTACCCGCTCTCCGGCCACATGTTCACCGCCACCGGCGCGGTCAGCCAGGAGCAGCTGCGGGCGGCGATCCCGGCCGCGATCGAGCGCGCCGCGGGGGCGATGGTCGACTCCCCCTTCGGCGAGTTCGCCGGCCTCGGCGCGGTCGAGCGGCTCGCCGCTGAGGCGGGCAGCTGGCCCGAGGTCGCCGAGGACTGGCAGTGGTGCGCGCGCTTCGGCTACCAAGTGATCGAGCGCCGCGGCACCGGCGGCGGCGCCTTCCGGCTCATGTACTCGCGTTTCCTCGAGGAGGCGGGACGGCCCGAGGCACCGCTGGCGGCGGAGGCTGCGACGCGCTGGACCGAGTTGGCCGAGGCCTTCCGCGCTGCCAGCGAGCGCGACGATCCCGAGCCGGCGCTCTGGCGCGAGATCGACGCCGCCGCCCACCGCGTCGCCGAGGCCGAGCGGCGGCTCTGGACGGCGCTGGCCTAGATGGTCGACTCACGACGCCACCTCCCCGGGTAGCGGTGGCCGAGGGCGACACGATCCTGCGCGCCGCGCGGCGGATCGAAGCCGCGATCGGCGGCGAGCCGGTAGAGGCCAGCGCGCCGAACCCGCGCGGGCGGGCCGCCCGGATCGAGCGGCTCGACGGCCTCGCGCTCGAGCGGGCCGATGCCCACGGCAAGCACCTGCTGCTCCGCTTCGGCGAGCTGGTCCTGCACAGCCACCTCGGCATGAGCGGCTCCTGGCACACCTATCGCCAGGGCGAGCCGTGGCGCAAGCCGACCACCTCCGCCTGGGCGGTGCTCTCAACCGGACGCGCCGAAGCCGTGCAATTCGGCGGCCCGACCCTGCGCCTGCTGCGCGCCGAGGCGGTGGCGCGCGACCCGGTGCTCGCCCGGCTCGGCCCCGACATCCTCGCCCCCGACTTCGCCTCGGAGCGGATCGCGCAATCGCTGCGCGGCGCCCCGGAGCGCAGCCTCGGCGACGCCCTGCTCGACCAGCACCTCGTTGCTGGCATCGGCAACATCTTCAAGAGCGAGGCCTGCTTCGCCGCCCACCTCGATCCCTGGCAGCAGGTTGGCGGCCTCCCCGAGGAGCAGCTGGCCCACGTCGCCCAGGCCGCCCACGACCTGATGCAGGCGGCGGTCGACGATGGCCGCGGCGACCGCGCCGTCTACAAGCGCGCCGGCCGCCCCTGCCCCCGCTGCGGCACCAAGATCCGCTCCCGCGGCCAAGGCGACGCTAACCGCACCACCTACTGGTGCCCGAGCTGCCAGGTCGCCGCCAGCCCCGCTTGAGCTCTTGAGTTTTGTGGCACATAACCCCACAAACCTCAAGAGCGGTCCCGTTTGGCGCCTCATCGGGCGGGTAATGAGCGTGCATGACTATTGGTGGAGGGATTTTTCTGATCGCCGTCGGTGCGATCCTCAAGTTCGCAACCAACGTTCACGTCAAGGGCATCAGCCTCGACACCGTCGGCGTGATCCTGATGATCGCCGGTGCGCTCGGCCTCATCCTCGGTCTCTTCCAGGAGGTGATCTGGTCCAGGCGCGCCCGTCGCGGCGTCGCCGTGGCGCCGGAAGAACCAGTGGAACGAGTCCCGCCGGAACGCCGGGACCTGCCGCCGCGCTACTAGCGACTAAATCGACGGCTGCGACTCGCCCGAGGGCGTCAGCCTGGCGAAATAGCCGAACCAGTTGCCGGAGTGGGTCTCCCAGGCGAGGCCGGCTTCGGCGGCTTGGCGCTTGAGGGCGGCCTGGGTGGTGAAGTGGGGATCGCCGAAGAGCTCGCCGACGATGAGGCGGCCGCCGGGCTCGAGGACGCGTTGGATCTGGCGCAGGGCCGCGACAGGGTCGGGGATCTCGCCGAGGACGGCGGTGAGGACCACGGCATCGACCGAGTCGTCGTCGTAAGGAAGGGCGGTGGCGTCGCCCTGCGTGGGGTTGACCTGGGAGAGGTTGCGCTCGGCGGCTCGGCGCATCACGTGGTCGAGGAACTCCTGCTGCAGGTCGAAGATCTCGACCTTGCCCTCAGGACCCACCCACTCGGCCATGTCTAGCGTGTAGTAGCCGACGCCGGGACCGATCTCGAGGATGCGCTCGCCGGCCGCGGGCGCCAGCACCGATCGCAAGCGCTCGCGGGTGATGATCGGGTGCGGCGCTTCAACCCAAAAGCGCTGGCCGTAAGGACACGCTGAAGGGTTCTTCCTCCACCAGAGCGCCGCGGCCAGCGTCGCCAGGGCGGCGCCGCTGAGCAGCTTGCGAGCGCGCATCGGCCCTACTCGGAGAGCGAGAAGCCGACTCGGTGCTCTCCCGAGTCGATTCGCAGGAAGGCGACCTTGCCGACGTAGAGGGCGAGCACGCCCTCCTCGGTCTTGACGTCGTGCCAGCCGCCCTTCTCGACCTGCTTGCGCAGGTCCTTGAGCTCGTCGTCGCTGAGGCGGACGGCGATCACTTGGCCGCCCTCGAAGCCAATCTCCACCTTTTGTGCGTCCGCCATCAGTGGCCTCCTTCCGCCGGTTCGACGATCTCGGTCAATACCGCGCCGGTCGAGCGCGGGTGCAGAAAGGCGACGCGGCTGCCGCGGATGCCGACCCGCGCCACGCTGTCGATTAGCTCGACCCCGCTTGCCGCTAGCTGCTCCAGAGTCGAATCGATGTCATTTACCGCGTAGGCGACGTGGTGAAGGCCGGGCCCCTTGCGCTCGAGGTACTTGCCGACCGGCGTGTCGGGCCCGAGCGGGGCGAGCAGCTCGACGTGCCCGTCGCCGACGTCAAGCAGCACAGCCTCGACGCCCTGCTCCTCAACCGTCTCGCGATGGGCGAGCTCCATGCCGAAGCTCTCTTCGTAGAGCTTGATCGCGGCGTCGAGGTCCTCGACGGCGACGCCGATGTGGTCGATGCGTCCGAACACGGGCCCGGCAGTCTATGCGCCGTTCTCGGCGCGGAGGATCTCGGCCAGCGCCGCGACCCCAACCTCGAGCTGCTCGGGGGTCGGCTCCTTGGTCGCGATCAAGCGTTGGATTTCGCGGCCGGGCGTGTGGAAAGCCTCGGCCAGCGGGTCGCCGTGATGGCGATCGCTCCAGGCGAACATCTCGACCGCGATCGAGGCCCCGGCGAGGCCGACGACGGCGCGCGCTGCCGGGGTGGGCTTGTCGACCAGACGCTCGAGCATGACCGTGCCGCCGACCGAGAGCAGCATCATCGGCGTGATCAGGTTGGAGCCACAGCGGTCGTGCTCCTTGGGCACGCCGGAGGGGTCCTCGATGCCCTGCTCGTAGGCGGCGATCGCCTTGTGCTCGACCCCGTGGTAGGCGGCGAGGTCGCGGTCCAGCAGGGCGACGATCGCGGGGGCGGCGCCAATCGCCTGGATGATGCCCTCGCGCAGCGCCGAGCTGCGCAGCCGCTTGCGCACCGCCGAGGTGAGCAGCAGCGTGGCGGCGATCGTCCCCACCACCTTCGGGTTCTCGAAGGGCATCCGGGCCGAGGGCATCCGCAGGCGCACCAGCGGCAGCACGGCGAGGGCGTCGGCCAGGCGCAGCGGCCCACGCAGGCCGGGGAATTTCGCCGCGAACTCGGGCGCCAGCTCGGGCTTCGCCTCGGAGGCGATTTCGAGCGAGCCGTCGGGACGGCGCACCGCGGCCGCCCAGTGCGTCGGCCCGTGAATCAGCAGCCCGTTACGCAGCGCCATGCCGCCAAGGCGCAGTTTCTCCGTTTCCTCGGTGGCCATGCGTCCACGATAGGCGGTCGGCCACGTGGGCGTAGGAGCGGGGGCGGTGGCTCTTGCCACCGCCCCGTGCGCAGGCCCCTATCGCGGTGACGGCGCCCATCGAGTAAGGCGCAGTCACCGTCCCCCTGTGTGTCCCCTTTTAGTTCCGGCCGGAGGCCCCCAGTCCAGGCCTCCGGCCGGTGTGTCGGCTCTCCCTGGCTCTAGCTTGGAAAGCCGACCTTTAAAACACGAAATCGAGAAGAAGTTGCGGTTGCCTCAATCGCCGCGGAACTTCTTTTGCAGCGCTTCCCAGCGCCGCCCCAGCTCGGCCTCGAAGCCACGGTCAGTGGGGGCGTAGAAGCGAGTGCCGGCGAGCTCCTCGGGCAGCAGCGGCTGGTCGCTGACGCCGCCCGGCTCGTCGTGGGCGTAGCGGTAGCCCTGGCCGCGACCGAGCGCCTTGGCGCCGGCATAGTGGCTGTCGCGCAGGTAGTCGGGGGGCGTCTTCGCCCCGTGCTCGCGGACCTCGGCGCGGGCCGCGGCAAGCGCCTTGTAGGAGGCGTTGGACTTGGGCGCCAGCGCCAGGTAGACGGCTGCCTGGGCGAGGTTGAGCGCGCACTCGGGCAGGCCGACGCGGTCGACCGCCCGCGCCGCGGCGTCGGCGACGAGCAGCGCCCGCGGATCGGCGTTGCCGATGTCCTCTGAGGCGAGGATGACCATGCGGCGGGCGATGAAGCGGGGGTCCTCCCCACCCTCCAGCATCACCGCCAGGTAATAGACCGAGGCGTCGACGTCGGAGCCCCGCGTCGCCTTGATCCAGGCCGAGGTGTAGTCGTAGTGACGATCGCCCTGGCGGTCGTAGTCGACCGCCTTGCGTTGCAGCGCGTCCTCGATCGCGGCGATGTCGATCGGCGCCGCCTTTGCCCCACCCCCGGCGTGGTCAAGCTCAGCAGCGCGTTCGACCGCGCGCTCCAGGGCCGAGAGGGCAACCCGGGCGTCGCCGCCGCTGCGCTCGGCCAGCATCGCCAGCGCCGCGTCCTCGACCGGCGGCGGGTCGGCCAGCCCGCGCTCGGGATCGGAGAGCGCGCGGCGCAGCAGCTCTTCCACCTGCTCGGGCCCCAGCGGCTGCAGCTCATAGACCTGGCTGCGCGAGATCAATGCCGAGTTGACCTCGAAGTAAGGGTTCTCGGTGGTCGCCCCGATCAGGGTCAGCAGCCCTTCCTCCACTGCCGGCAGCAGCGCGTCCTGCTGCGCCTTGTTGAAGCGGTGGATCTCGTCGAGGAAGAGCACCGTCGGCCGGCCGCTGCCCCGGCGGCGCTCCCGCGCCCGCTCGATCACCGCCCGGATCTCGGCTCGCCCCGCGTTGACCGCCGACTCCTCCTCGAACGCCCCTTCCGCCCCACTCGCGGCGATCCGCGCCAGCGTCGTCTTGCCCGCCCCAGGTGGCCCGTAGAGGATCGCGCTGTGCGGATGCCCCGATTCGATCGCGGTCCGCAGCGCCGACCCCTCCCCCAAGATGTGCTCCTGCCCGACCAGCTCGTCGAGCGAGCGCGGCCGCATCCGCACCGCCAGCGGCGCATCGTCGGGCACCTGCTCGTGGACCGGTTCGGTGTTGTCGAAGAGGCTGTCGGGCATTGGGATTGAGTGTGACCGAGGCGGGCGACGCCCCCGATTCACCGCTCGTGCAACGCCAGGACGGGAACGGACATATAGAGACGATGGCGCAGGGTCAGATCGAGAAGGGCGCGCTCGGCCACGAGCTGGCCCAGGTTCAGTTCAGCCGGCTTTACCGCGAGCAGGGCCGGGCGATCCTCGCCTACTCCTTGCGACGCGTCGAAGATCGTGAGGACGCTGCCGACGTCGTCGCCGAGACCTTCCTGGTCGCCTGGCGCCGCCTGGCCGAGGTCCCGCCCGGCGCGGAGGCAAGGCTCTGGCTCTACGCGGTTGCGCGGCGTGTGATCGCCAATTTGCACCGCTCCGAGCGGCGGCGGACCCGCCTTGGCGGGCGACTGGCCGAATCGCTGCGGACCGAGATCGCGACCCACTCCGCCCCGCGCGGCGAGGCCGCCGCGGTCCTGCGGGCAATGGCCGGGCTGAGCGACGAGGACCGCGAGCTGTTGCTGCTCGTCTCCTGGGAGGGGCTCGCGCCGAGCGAAGCGGCAAAGGTCATCGGGGTCTCCTCGCTCGCCGCCCGCAGCCGGCTCCATCGCGCTCGCCGCCGGCTGCGGACGCTGATGGAAGGAAGCAAGCCGGCGCCAAACCAAAGCTCGGAACTCGACACGGAGGAGGCACGATGAACACGCGTGAGGTCGAGGCGGCGCTCGCCGCAGCTGACCCGGTCGACCGCGATCGGCTCGACCAGCTCGATCTCGAGGCGATGGAGGCTGAGCTGCTCGCCGATCTCGATGGCGAGCAGCCGGCCTCTCCGTTCCAGGACAAAGCAGCGCGTCGGCGCCGCCCGCGACACCTGAGCCTCGCCATCGCTGGTGCGGCCGTGGCTGCCATCGCCATCGTCGTCGCGGTCCTCGGCGGGGGGACCTCGAAGCACCCCTCCCGAGCCTACGCGGCCGAGCTCGTGCGCTTCGCCGAATCGACGCCGCTGCTGCTGCTCGAAGGGCCCGGCTGGCGGGTCGAAGACGTCTACGAGGCGCCTCGCGGCCCCTACTGGCCACGAGGCAGTGCCGGCGAAGGCACGATGGAATTCATCACCGGCAAGTCGGTCCCCGACGAAAGAATCCGCACCACGGAGGTTGGAAAGCCCGAACGGAGGCCGGGCTCAACGATTCCCATCCACACCAAGTTCCGCGCCTCGGGGATGCTGCCCCCCGCGGTGCGCCAGCGCAAGGTCGAACTTCGCTGGTCTCACCGCTCGCTCGCTGACGAACTCAGGTACGCCCACACCTATCCCCGTCCCCATGGTCAGCACTGGGTCAGGCGTCCGGTTCTGGAAACCACCGCGGACGTCGACACCCACGCGGAGTCGTTCGTCAACCAGGGCGGTCCCGGCGATCGCCAAATGACCGCGTACTGGTCGGAAGGCGGGTACTTGCTCGAACTCCAGGCCGCCGTTCCAGACCTCGCCGCTTTCGAAGAACGGCTCGACTGGTTGACCAAGGTCGACTCGCAGGCGTGGCTCGATGCCATGCCGGCGGGGGTCGTCAAGGCCGCCGACCACGCCGCCACCGTGCGGGAAATGCTGCGCGGAATCCCCCTGCCTGACAGCTTCAGCCCCTCGCAGGTCCCGACCGCCGGCATCACTACAAATCGCGACCAGGTACGGGCCGCTGTGATCGGCACCGTCTCCTGCCTCTGGTTCCGGCAATGGGGAGAGGCCCGCGCAAGTGGCGACAGCGCGAAAGCTGGTGAAGCTGAAAAGGCGATGTCGACCTACAGGCGCTGGCCGCTCTACCGCAAGCTGGATCGGGCGGGCAGGTACCCCGCTGAACTGATCCCGGAGCTGGTGGCCGGGATGCCGAGCGGGCAGTACGAATGGAGGCCGGGAAAACAGCGGCGGATCCTGCCCAAGGTCGAAGTGCTCGGCTGCGCCCGCCAGGGAATTCCGGTGCTGCCCTGGAAGCAGCGACGACAGCAGGAGCGCTGAGGGCATCGGGGGAGGTCTCGCCGTGCAACAGCGGGGAGGCACGACAAGACCTCCCCCGATGCCTTTAACCCACCTACAATCGACGGATGGCCACCACAGCAGGAGCCCCCCCAGCCCAGTCCACCCTCGAGAGCTTTAATCCCGCCACTGGTGAGCTCGTTGGCTCCGTCGCCACGATCACGCCGGACCAGGTCCAGGGCGTGGTCGACGACGTCGCCCGCATCCAGCCCGCCTGGGCCGAGCTCTCGCTCGCCGATCGCGGCCGCTACATGAAGCGGGCCGCCGACGCGCTGCTCGACGACATCGACGAGATCGCCGAGCTGCTCACCCAGGAGCAGGGCAAGCCGCGGGCCGAGTCCTACACGATGGAGCTGCTGCCGACGGTCGACGCGCTGCACTGGTGCGCCAAGGCTGGGCCGAAGATCCTCGCCGACGAGAAGGTACGGATGAGCCAGGGCTTCCTGCTCTCCAAGAAAGGTCACTTCTCCTATGAGCCGATCGGCGTCGTCGGCGTGATCGCGCCCTGGAACTACCCCTGGTCGATCCCCTTCGGCGAGGTCGCGATCGCGCTGATGGCCGGTAACGGCGTCGTCCTCAAGCCGGCCAGCCTCACCCCGCTGCTGGGCGAGGCGATCCGCCGGGTCTTCGAGAAGGGCGGCCTGCCCGAGGGCCTCGTCCGCGTCGTCCACGGCGGCGGCGCGGTCGGCGACGCGCTGGCCCGCTCGACCGCGGGCAAGATCTTCTTCACCGGCTCGGTCGAGGTCGGCCGCAAGGTCGGCGCCGTCTGCTCGGAGAGCCTCAAGGGCTCGGTCCTGGAGCTGGGCGGGAAGGACCCGATGATCGTCTGCGCCGACGCCGACATTCCCAACGCGATCTCCGGCGCCGTCTGGGGCGGCTTCGCCAACGCCGGACAGACCTGCTCGGGGATCGAGCGCGTCTACGTGGTCGAGGAGGTCGCCGATCGCTTCGTCGAGGGGGTCGCCCGCGAGGCGGCGAAGCTGCGCCTCGGCGACCCGCTGCAGTGGCAGACCGAGATCGGCCCGATGACCTCCGACGGCCAGTACGAGATCGTCGTCGATTTGATCGAGGACGCGGTCGCCTCCGGCGCGACCAAGCTCTGCGGCGGCCCGACCGACGTGCCGGGCCTCTCCGGCAAGTTCGTCGCCCCCACCGTCCTCACCGGGGTCACGCACGAGATGCGGATCATGAAGGAGGAGATCTTCGGCCCGGTGCTGCCGATCGTCGTCGTCAAATCCGAGCAGGAGGCGATCGAGCTCGCCAACGACTCGGAGTTCGGCCTTGGCGCTTCGGTCTGGACCAAGGATCGCCAGAAGGGCGAGCGGATCGCGCGCCGAATCGAGTCGGGCATGGTCTGGATCAACGACCACTCCTTCAGCCACGGTGCCTGCCAGTGCTCATGGGGCGGGATCAAGGACTCCGGTATCGGTCGCTCACACTCCAAATTCGGCTTCTATGAGTGCGTCAACATCAAGATGAACGCCTGGGAGCCGGGCCTGACCCGCGATTTCTGGTGGCACCCCTACGACCAGACCCTGGGCGAAGCGGTGCGGGCCTCGGCCAAGATCCTCTACGGCAAGGGTGCAACGCGGACGAAGGCGCTGCGCGAGGGGGCCGGGCCGCTGCTGGCGGTTGGGCGCCGCACCCTGCGCAAGCGCGGCTGAGCCTCCCCGCCGACGGGCCTAAAACGTGACATATCGACACGTTTTAGGCCCGTCGGCCACTAGGAAGCGACGAGCTCCTCGAGCTCGAAGACGGCACCGGCGGCGTCTAGCTCCCTGATGCGGTCGTAGTCGCGTTTCAGCTGGCTTCGATCGGGATCTACGAGGTAGATGATCCCGGGGCAGGAGAAGAGGTCGACGGTTTTTTTCAGCTCGTCGCCGGGGCCGAGCATCGAGATCGTGCCGGCGAAGGACGGGAGGGCCTCGATCTCGCGCATGCCGGCGTCGTCGACGATCCGCCCTTCGTGCTGGGAGATCAGCATCACGCAGTAAGCGCCGGCGGCGAGCTCGTAGGGCTGCTGGGCGCGACGCGCGACCGAGTGCGGGTCGAGGTAGGCCTCGGCGGTCAGCGTCTGGTGGCTGGGCGTGCAGCGATCGACGATCTCGTCGGGGACCGAGCCATGCATGCGCGCCCCCGACTCAACCAGCACCGGGCCGGTCTCGGTCAGCATCACCTCGGTGTGGGCGGGGCCGAAACGGATGCCGAGGGCGTCGAGCACCGCTTCGACGTAGGGAACGACCTGGTCCTGCTGGTCGCCGTGGCGGGGCAGCAGCTCCTCGTAGTCGTAGATGAAGTTGGCGCCGGCGCGCAGCTTGTTGTCGCGCCAGACCTCGGAGACGTGGTGGACGCCGTCCCAGCTGATCGAGTTGACGAAGAGCTGAGTTCCCTGCAGCAGCTCCTGGACCAGCAGCTCCTCGTTGGCGCCGTGCAGGGCGTTGGGCCGACCGAGGTTGGCGGCGAAGGCGGCCTCGATCGCGGCGCCGTCGTGGGCGATGCTGACCCCGTCGGTGCCGGCGCTGTCGAGCGGTTTGACCACGACCGGGGCGCCGCCCCGGGCGGTCGCCCACTCCACCGCCTCGGCGGCGTTCGAAGTCTTCAGCGCTTCCGCGGCGCGCAGGCCGGCCGCGCGCAAGGCTTCCGACATCGCGTTCTTGTCGCGCCGCGCCTGGCTTTGGGCGCTGCCATTGGAGGGCAGGCCGAGCCGCTCGCTGAGCGCGTCGGCGAGCGGCACCCCGGGCTCGGCGCCGACGACGACGAAGGCGGGGTCGTGGGCGGCGACCCGGGCGGCGGTCGCCTCCAGGTCACCGTCGTGGACGACGTTCTCGACGAAATCACCGTCGCGGAAGGCGCGCAGGTAGAAGTCGGGCAGGCTGGGGCTGCTCTGGACGTGCACGACCGGCAGGCCGGCGGCGGCGAAGCGGGGGGCCAACCGCGCGCCGGTCGAGTAGGCGTCGACGACAACCGCCGCGCCGTGGACGGTCACCGCGCCCCCTCCCGCCCGGCGCTCATGCCGTGGCGACGAGGACGAGGCGATCCTCGGGCCGCTTCGGCCCGCCGGCGAAGTTGCCGTAGCGCTCCATCTCACGGAAGCCGGCATCAGCCGCCATCCGTTCTAGGTCCTCAGCCTCATACATGCGGATGCGCGAATCGACCACGTCGTCGCCGAAGACGTAGTGGACGTGCAGCATCCCGGTCGAGAAGTTGACGTCGAGTGTTTCCTTGACGCCGTTGGTCTCGCGTTCGACCACGCCCTCGTCGGTTTTGAGCCGGTAGCGCGAGCGCTCCAGGTCCGAGAGCTCCATCGCCATCTTTCCGCCCGGCCGCAGCATCTCGTGGTAGGCGCGCATCATCGCCTCGTCCTCGGCGACTGTCTCGCCGAAGCCAAAGCTCGAGGAGAGGCTGACCAGGCCGTCGAAGCCCTTCAGCTCCGGCGGCAGCGGCTGCATCAGGTCGGCGACGTAGTAGGTCGGGCCGGGGTACTCGCGCTTGGCGGCGGCAATCGCGATCTCGGAGATGTCGACCCCGACCGCGTCGGCCCCGGCATCGGCGAGGGCGGCGACGAAGCGGCCGAGGCCGCAACCGGCGTCGATCACGCGGTCGCCCGGCTTGACGCCCAGCAGCTCCATCGCCAGCGGCGCCTCCTCCTCATTGCCGTCGTAGCGGCCGAGCTGGTTGGCGACCCGCATGTAGGCGGGGCCGTAGGTGTCTACCTCGTTGAGTATCGGGGGCTGATCGCTCACGGAATCCAAAGCGTACCGCGAGCGACCAGCCCTCGTACCGTTGTCGCCGCGCTCTCGGGCGCCGGCGACTTCAGCGTTCAGCCGCCAGCGATTTCGACCGTCTTCGAGATCGCCCCGCCGCATTCCGCGACCGGCCCGGGCGGAGAGGACGCCTTCACTTCGGCATAGACCATGGCCGGGATCTTGATGTTCGCGTTGAGATCTTCGAGGTCGGCCTTCCAGTTGCCGTTGCCCTTCGACTTGACCCGGCTGAGGACGCCGTTGCCCTTCTGCTTGAGGACGACGGTCCGTTCGCCGACGCAGCTCGCGCTGGCGGACTTGACCTTGCCCTGGTAGCCAGCGGCGCCGATCGTCACTTCCGTTTTGACGCCTTGGCTCGGCTTGGCCGCGCCAGCGGGAATCGCCACCAGCGCCACGACGCTTGCCGCGACCGCCAGCAATGCCCCTGCCTTCTTGGTCCTGCTCATTCGTCCCTCCTATTGAGATGTGCCGCGGCAGCCTAGACGGTCAGAATCCCCGCGGTGGGGCCTACTTTGGCCATAGATGAACCGGCGCTGAGCCTGGTCGGGCTGCGCCGCGACTACGGCGAACGCACCGTGCTTGACGGGATCGGGCTCGAGCTCGGCCGCGGTGAGACGCTGCTCGTGCTGGGCCCGAACGGGGCCGGCAAGACGACGCTGCTGCGCATCCTCGCCACTCTGCTGCGGCCGAGTGGCGGGGAGGTTCGGGCGCTCGGCTGCTCCCTGCCGGACGAAGCCTGGAAGCTGCGTGGCCGGGTCGGCCTGCTCGGCCACGAGCCGCTGCTCTACCGCGACCTCAGCGGCCGCGAGAACCTGCGCTTCCACGCCAACCTGCAAGGCCTGCGCGGCGAGGCGGCCGAGGCGCGGATCGCCGAGCTGCTGGCGGCGGTCGACATGGACCGGCGGGCAGATCAGCACGTCGCCGAGCTCTCGGCCGGGATGCGCCAGCGGCTGGCGATCACCCGCTGCGTCCTGCACGAGCCCGAGCTGCTGCTGCTCGACGAGCCCGACTCCAACCTCGATGCCGAGGGGCGCGAGCTGGCGCGAGCGCTGATCGGCCCCGGCGCCGGCCGCACCCGCGTCGTCGTCAGCCACGACCCCGAGCGCTTTGAAGCCGAGGCCCAGCAGGTGCTGCGCCTCGAGGCGGGCGGCAAGGCGGTGGCGGCGTGAGCTCCTCCCCACCCCGCCTCACTCCCTCGCGCCAGGCCTACGTCGCGATCCTGTCCAAGGACCTGCGGGCGGAGCTGCGCACTCTGCAGTCGCTGCCGGCGATGGCGCTCTTCGCCGTCACCACCTTCGTCATCTTCCGCTTCGGCCTCGACCGCACCCAGCTCTCCGGCAGCCTCGCCGCCGGCGTGCTCTGGGCGACGCTGCTCTTCGCCGCCCTGCTCGGCGTCAACCGCCTCTTCGTCGCCGAGCGCGAGGAGGGCGGCTTCGACGCGATCCGCCTCGCCCCGATCGACCGCAGCGTCCTCTTCGCCGCCAAGGCGACGGCGCTGTTCGCCTACCTGGCGGTGCTGGAGCTGGTCGTGGTGCCGATCTTCGCCCTCTTCTTCCTCGGCTCGGCCGCCGCGCTCGGCCCGCTCGTCGCCGTGCTGCTGCTCGCCGACCTCGGGATCGCCGCCACCGGCACCCTGATCTCCTCGATGGCGGTGCACTCACGAGCCCGTGACCTGCTCGGGCCACTCGTCCTGCTGCCCCTGATCGTGCCGCTGATGATCGCCGCCACCGGCGCCAGCGAGCCGCTCTTGGCCGCGGGTGGTCCCGGTTACCACCGCTTCGGCACCTGGCTGGCGGTGCTCTCCCTATACGATCTGATCTTCCTCCTGCTCGGCTACGCCGTCTTCGACTTTCTGCTGGAGGACTAGCGGGCAGGACGCCTGCCACCGCCAAAAACGCATGTACGGCAAAGGACTCAAGCCCCTCTCGATCGCGACCGTCGTGGCGATTGCCGCCGCCTTCTCGCTGGTCTTCTTCTACGCGCCGCTCGACGCCGACCAGGGCTTCATCCAGAAGATCTTCTACCTGCACGTGCCGCTGGCGATCACGGCGCTGATCGGCTTCGTCGTCGGTGGCGTGTTCGCGATCGCACACCTGCGCAGCGGCAACCGCAAGTGGGACGCGTACTCCTACGTCTCGATCCACATGTCGGTGATCTTCGGCGTCGCCGTCCTGATCACCGGCTCGATCTGGGCCAAGGCCTCCTGGGGGCACTGGTGGGTCTGGGACGAGCCGACCCTGGTCAGCTTCCTGATCGTCTTCCTGATGTACGCGACCTACTACCCCTTCCGCTACGCGATCGAGGACCCCGAGCGCCAGGCGCGTTACGCCTCGGTCTTCGCCGTCACCGCCGGCGCCTTCGTGCCGCTCAACTTCATGGCGGTGCGGATGGCGCAGAGCCTCGTCCATCCCCGCGTCTTTGCAACCACCAACGGCGGCCTGCCGGGGTCGATGATGTTCACCTTCCTCGTCTGCCTGGCGGCGATGGCGCTGCTCTGGCTGACGCTGGTGAAGCTGGAGCTGACGGCGAAGAGCACTTCCGGGCAGCTGAAGCGGCTGCGCCGGGCCCTCGACGCGCCGGCGAGCGGGAGCAGCCGCCCGCGGATCGCGCCGGAGGTGAGCTAGGTGCCGGACCTCCTCTTCGCCACCCCCGCCCTGCCGCTCGATGAGGCCGGCAAGTACGTCGCCGGCGCCTACATCGTCTTCCTGGTCCTGATCGTCGTCTACGTCGCGATCATGGCGAGCAAACTGGGGCGGATGGAGAAGGAGCTGCGCGAGCTGGCCGGCTTCGCCGAGAACCGCGCCAGCGGTGAGGCGGCCTCGACGTCGTCGGACCGCGAGGAGGTCAGCGCCGATGTCTGAGCTCTTGGCCCTGGGTGTTTCCCACAAGACCGCACCGCTCGACCTGCGTGAGCGGCTCTCGCTGACAGAGGGCCGCGCCGCCGGGGCGCTGCGCGAGCTGACCGAGGTCGCCGGCATCCACGAGGCGGCGGCGATCTCGACCTGCAACCGCACCGAGCTCTACCTCGTCGTCTCCGACCCGGTCGAGGCCGAGTCGAGCGCCCTTGGCGTGCTCACCCGCCAGGCCGAGATCCGCCCCACCGAGCTGCTCGGCCACCTCTACTCGCTGCGCTCCGGGGAGGCGGTGCGCCACCTCTTCCGCGTCACCGCCGGCCTCGACTCGATGATCGTCGGCGAGGCCGAGATCCAGGGTCAGGTCAAGCGCGCCTACGAGCTGGCCTTGGTCGAGGGCGCGACCGGGCCGATCCTCAACCGCCTCTTCCGCGGTGCGCTAGCGGCGGGCGGACGCGCCCGTGACGAGACCGGGATCAGCGAGAAGAACGTCTCGATCCCCTCGGTCGCGGTCGAGCTGGCGCGGCGCACGCTCGGTGACCTCGCCGACCGCCGCGTGCTGGTAATCGGCGCCGGCGAGACCGCCGAGCTGGTCGCCCGCGCCCTGGTCCGCCGCGGCGTCGCCACTGTCTTTGTCGCCAACCGCCACTACGACCGGGCGATCGGCCTGGCCCAGCGCTTCGAGGGCAACGCGGTGCGCTTCGAGGAGCTGCCCGAGCAGCTCGAGCAGGCCGACATCGTCGTCTCGGCGACCAACTCACCCCACCACATCGTCGAGCGCGACGACCTCGAGCAGGTGATGAAGACCCGCGAGGGACGGCCGCTGCTGCTAGTCGACATCGCCGTGCCCCGCGACATCGAGCCGGCCTGCCGTGAAATCGCCGGGGTCAGCCTGCACGACATCGACGACGTGCAGCAGATCGCCGAACGCAACGCCAGCGGCCGCGAGGCTGAGGCGCGGCGGGCGGAGCTGCTGCTCGACGCCGAGCAGGACCGCTTCGAGCGCTGGCTCGCCTCGCTCTCGGTGACGCCAACGATCGCGGCGATGCGCGAGCGCGCCGACGAGGTCGTGCGCCGCGTGCTGGCGGAGAACGAGGGCCGCTGGGAGAGCCTCAGCGAGGCCGACCAGGAGCGCCTCAACGCCATGGCGAAGGCGATTGCTTCGCGATTGCTGCATGAGCCGACCTTGCGGATGAAGCGGAGCGCTGGAAGCGACGAGGCCTACCTGTACGTCAGCGCGTTGCGCGAGCTGTTCGGGTTGGACGTTGAGACCGAGCCGGAGAGTGAGGCGCCTTCGAACGTGACGGAGTTGCGGAGGGTGGATCCCGGTAGGGGTTCCACTTAACTTTTTCGGTGGAGAGGAAGTTGCTGACGCCTCAAGGTCAGCGACGAAAAAGTACAAGACGTTCCACCCCTACCGGGATCCACCCACGACACCACGCCGATGCTTCGAATTGCGACACGCGGCAGCGCCCTGGCTCTCGCCCAAGCCGGACAGGTGGGCGAGATGCTCGGGGGTGCCCAGTTGGTCCAAGTCTCTTCCGACGGGGAGCTTGGCGACAAGGCTCGGTTCGTTCGTGGCGTGGAGCGAGCGTTGCTCGATGGCGAGGCGGAGATTGGGGTGCACTCGGCCAAGGACCTGCCGGCGGAGCTGACTGAGGGGCTGACGTTGGCGGCGGTGCCGCCGCGGGAGGACCCGCACGATGCTTGGATCGGAGTTGGGTCTTCGCTCGACGAGGTTCCCGAGGGCGCCAAGGTCGGGACGGCGAGCTTGCGGCGGCAGGCGCAGTTGCTCGCGGCGCGGCCGGATCTGGAGGTTGGGGAGCTGCATGGGAACGTGGACACGCGGTTGCGCAAGCTGGCCGAGGGGGAGCTCGATGCGATCGTGCTGGCGGTCGCCGGGCTGCGACGGCTGGGACGGGCCGATGAGATCGCTTTTTCGATTCCGGCCGAGGTGATGACTCCGGCGGCGGGACAGGGGGCGTTGATGCTGCAGGTGCGGGATGGGGACGAGGCTGCGCTCGCCGCGGTTGAAAGGGTTGTCGACGGGGCGGCGCTGCGCGAGGTGACGGCGGAGCGCACCGTCGTCGCCCTGCTCAATGCGACCTGCAACAGCCCGCTGGGCGTGTTCGCTGCGGTCGACCTCGAGTCGGGACAGATGCGGATCGAGGCCTTTGTCGGTCTGCCCGACGGCAGCGAGTGGCTGCGCGACCGGATCGAGGGGGACTCGAAGGAGCCCACCCTGCTCGGCGCCGAGCTGGCCAAGCGACTGGTCGACACCGGCGCCCGAGACCTCCTTGACCGAGCCGAGGCGATGGCCCGATGACCTTCTCTATATATGTGAGTGGAGGTGTCTCGGCATGAGCGCGCGAGCTGGAGTCGTATACCTCGTCGGCGCCGGGCCTGGAGACCCGAGACTGATGACGGCGCGATCGCTGGAGCTGATCGGCTCCGCCGAGGCGATCTTCTACGACCGACTGATCCCGCCGGGGGCACTCGACGGCGCGGCTGACGGCGCCGAGCTCGTCTACGTCGGCAAGGCGCCTGGCAAACCGTCGGTCCCGCAGGAGGAGATCGGCGAGCGCTTGATCGCGGCGGCGCACGAGGGCAAGAGCGTCGTGCGACTGAAGGGCGGCGACCCGTTCGTCTTCGGCCGCGGCGGCGAGGAGGGCGAAGCGCTGCGCGAGGCCGGGGTCGAGTTCGAGCTGGTGCCGGGCATCACCGCCGGCGTCGCCGCCACCGCCTACGCCGGCGTCCCCGTCACCCACCGCGATGACGCTTCGGCGGTCGCCTTCATCACCGGCCACGAGGATCCCGAGAAGGAGGAGAGCGCGCTCGACTGGGAGGCGCTCGCCCGCTTCCCCGGCACGCTCGTCTTCTACATGGGCGTCAAGCGCCTCGCCGACAACGCCGCGGCGCTGATCGCTGGCGGCCGCGACACGAAGGAGCCCGCCGCCGCGATCGAACGCGGCACGATGGAGGGCCAGCGCACCGTGGTCGCCACCCTCGGCACGCTCGCCGAGACGGTCGAGCGCGAGCAGGTGAAAGCTCCGGCTCTGATCGTCGTCGGCCAGGTGGTCGAGCGCCGCGAGGAGCTCGCCTGGATCGAGCGGCGCCCCCTCTACGGCAAGCGCGTAGTCGTGACCCGCGCCCGCGCCCAGGCCAGCGGGCTGGCGAAGCGCCTGCGCGGCCTCGGCGCCGCGGTGGTGGAGCTGCCGGCGATCCGGATCGAGTCCCGGATCGAGAACGACGAGGTGAAGAGCGCGGTGGCGCGAATCGGCGAGTACTCCTTGATCGTCCTCACCAGCCCTAACGGCGTCCGCCTCTTGTTCGAGGCGATGCGAAGCGCCGGGCTCGATGCGCGTGCGCTCGGCGGGACCACGGTCGCCGCGATCGGACCTGGCACCGCCCGCGCCCTAGCCAAGGTTGGGATCAGCGCCGACATCGTCCCCGAGCGCTTCGTCGCCGAGTCGCTGGTGGAAGCGCTGGCCGAAGTTGACGTCACCCACAAGAAGGTCCTCGTCGCCCGCGCCACCGAGGCGCGCGACGTGATCCCCGAGCACCTGGCGGAGCGCGGTGCCGAGATCGACGTCGTCGCCCTCTACGAGACCGTGCGCGAGGCACCCGAGCCGGCGGCAGTCGAGGCCGCCCAGGCCGCCGACTACGTCACCTTCACCTCCTCCTCGACCGTGCGCAACCTGACCGAGGCGCTCGGCGACCGTTTCCCCGCCGACGCCCGCATCGTCTCGATCGGCCCCGTCACCAGCGAGAGCGCCCGCGAGGCCGGCCTCGAGGTCAACGTCGAAGCCGACCGCCACGACGTCGACGGCCTCCTCGCCGCCCTCCTCGCCGACGCCCAACGCTGACTTCGCACTTAGTGGTGCATATGCCCCCCAAACGACAAAGTCAGCCGGGAAGCGTTGGGTTTGGGAATCCTCACCGTCACTATCGAGTCACCGACTCGACCAACGACCGCGCGCGGGAGCTGGTTGAGGCGGGCGCACCCGGCGGCACCGTCGTCACCGCGCGCGAACAGACCGCGGGGCGGGGACGGCAGGGACGAGTCTGGACCGCGCCGGAAGGCAAGGCGCTGCTCTACTCAGCGATCCTCAGGCCGCTAGATGAGCGCCACCTGCTGCTGCCGCTCTCGGTGCCATTGGCGGTCTGCGCCGCGGCTGAGGAGCTGCGGCCCGGCGCTGAGTGCCAGGTCAAGTGGCCGAACGACGTCTGGCTCGAGGGCCGCAAGCTCTCCGGCATCCTGATCGAGGCTCGTCCCCAAGATGGCTGGGCCGTCATCGGAGTCGGCCTCAACCTGACCATTGCTCCGGAGGAGTTCCCCGCCGATCTGCGCCAGCCAGCGGTTTCGCTCTTCGACGGAGCCGTTGGGGCTCGGGGGAAGTCCCGCCGAAGCCTCCCTGCTGTTGCTTCGGCGGGGCTTCCCCCGAGCCCCCTCACTGCCGCAGCTGAGCTAAATCGTCAACTCGCCCGCTGGGTCTACGCGGACCACGACGAAGTGCTAAGCGAGTGGCGGCGACGCGACGGGCTGCTCGGCCGCGACGTTGCCTGGGAGGACGGCTCAGGAGTCGCTGACGGAATCGACGACCGCGGCAACCTCGTCGTCATCGTCCCCGGAGGAGACCGCGTCAGCCTCGGCGCCGGTGAGGTCAGCCTTCGCCTCTGATTTCGGCGCCGCTTTTTTCCTCCGCCTGCGTTTTTTCGCTTTCGCTTTTTTCCCGGCGGGCTTGTTCTCCCCGGCCGTGGCGGCGTCGCCTCCGTTCGCGCCCCCCTCAGCCTTCGTCGCTACCGCCTCGTCAGTCTCGGTTGCGTCCTTAGCCGCAGTGACCTCACCATTGGACGCGCCACCGTTCTCGCCGCCCTTCTTGCCCCGTTTCTTGTTGCGCTTGTTGCGGCGCTTGCCGCCCTTGGGGAAGTTGCGCAGCAGCTCGCGGGCGATCGCCGAGGGCTTGCGGGCCATCCGCATGCGGGCGCCGCGCAGCACCTCTTCGCCCTCGGGCGTGTGCGAGACCGAGGCGGCGAGCAGCGACACCGCCAAGCGCCGGTCCTGTTTGCGGGCGGCGTGGACGAGCCGGCGGGCGTTGCGCCCGTGCGCGCGTCCCGAGGAATTGACCAGCAGACCGAGCAGTCGCTTCGTCTCCGGCCATCGCTGCACGGCGTACTCTTCGTGCAGCTCGGGGGTGTAGGAGGCGAGGCGCCAGACCCAGGCCTGCGCCTGGTCGCGGCGGCCGATCCGCTTGTCGACCAGAGCCTGCAGCAGCGTCCGCGTGCCCGCCCGTTTGTCATCGCGGCTCCAGCTGCCGACGATTTCAATCGCGTCGTCGAAGGCCTCGGCGTCGCCGAGGTCGGCGATCTCGCTCAGCGCTTTCAGTTTCAGCTGCGAGTTGCGGTTGCGTTGGACGCAGGTGAGCAGGAAGCGGCGCTTCAGCTCGATCGAGCCTGAGCCCTGCAGGATCGCCCGCGCCTTGCGCCAGCCCTGCGGGTTGACCCGCGCCCCGGCCAGCGCCGCCCAGGCGTGCTGCTCGGGGTAGCCGAGGTTCTCGACCGCGATCCGCCAGAGCTCGCGTTCGAGCACCTGCATGCGGTGCTCCTCGTTGTCGGAGACCGGCACGATCCGTCGCTCGACCCGGATCCGCCGTCCCCGCGCCCGCCGCACCGGCCCGATCACGATCGCGCCGCCGCGGTAGACCTCGCGGTCGAGCAGGCTGTGCAGGGTGACGATCGACTCGTCGTGGGTCGTCGCCGGGTGGACGAAGTCGATCACCAGGCCGGCCTCCTTGCCCGGCGCGCGCCGGGTCACGCGGCCGACCCGCTGCTGGTAGATCCGCCGCGAGGCGGTCGGCGCCAGGTGCATGCAGAGCGTCGCCCGCGGCGAGTTCCAGCCCTCGGCGAGCAGCATCGCGTTGCAGAGCACGTCGACCTGGCCGCGCTCGAAGCCGGCGAGGATCTCGGCCAGTTCGCGCTTCGGCGTCTCGCCGGAGACGGCGCGCGCCGCGATCCCCTCGTTCTGCAGCGCCTTCGCCACGTTCTTGGCGTGCTGGACGCCGGCGGTGTAGAGGACGCCGGGCATGCCCTCGAAGCGGGTCTTGTAGAGGTTGGCGATCGCGACGTTGAAGGGCTCCTGGTCGAGCAGCGCGGCCAGCTCCTCCTGGTCGAAGTCCTGGTCGACCTCGCCTTTGCGCAGCGGCACCTTGGCGATCGTCCGCACCCCCGGGCCGGGCGGGATGCGCATGCAGCGCAGCGGTGAGATCACGCCGCGGCGCGCCGCCTGGATCAGGTCGAAGCGCGAGGTCTGGGTCGGGAAGAGGTCGGCTACGTGGCGGGCGATCAGCGCCCCGGTCGCGGTCATGCCGATGAAGACCGGGCCGGTCCAGGCGCGGATGCAGGCGCTGGTCTTCTCGCCCAGCGCGGTGTGCGCCTCGTCGCAGATCACGATCGAGTAGGCGTCGGAGATTTTCTTGTGGTTGCGGACGAACCACTGGTAGGTCTCGACGGTGACCGGGCCGTCGGGGTCGTCGCGGTCGCCGAGCAGGGGCGGGCGCAGGCGCTCCTTGTAGCCGCGATCAGAGATCTCGCCGATGAACTGGTCGACGAGGTTGCGGCGGTGGGTGAGGATCAGCACCCCGCCGGTGCGCGAGGCGTCGATGAAGCCGACCGCGGCGACGGTCTTGCCGGCGCCGGTCGCGTGCTCGAACCAGAAGCGGCGCTCGGCGCCGGGGTCGTCGGGGGCCTCCTCGATCGTCTCCTCGTCGTCCTCGGCGGGCTGCTCCTCCCAGTCCTGCGGCTCCTCGTCGGGGGCCAGCTCCTCGTCCTCGAGCTCGTCGTCGCCGTCGGAGTCGCCGACCGCCTTCTCGGCGACCTTGACCGCCGGGGCCTCCTTCTCCTCCTCTTCCTCGACCTCCTCGGCCGGCTCCTCGTCCTTCTCCTCCTCGATGACCGTCGCGGTGGCGGCGCCGTTGGCGCTCGGCTTGCCGTTCGCCGCCGCCTCCTGCTGCTCGGCCATCAGCTCGGTCAGCGTGCCGGAGAGAGCGTCGACCTGATGCGGGTTCAGCTCGGCGCCGTCGCGCAGCTTCGGCGGCTCCTCGGCGAGCAGCCGCTCCAGCCCCAGCAGCAGCGAGAAATCGCGGCGCCACTGGACCGAGGGGTTCTCGGCCCCCTCGTCGAGCTCGGCCAAAGCGGCGTCAAGCGCGCGGCGACGCGCCGTGCCGGGTGCAAGGGCCTCAGGGCCCTCGCCGTCGAGCAGGAAGGGCTCGCGGACGAACTTCGCCGCCCGATCGATATCGGCGCTAGAAGGAACTGCCGCCTGCGCGGCAACTTCGCTGGTCTTGGCCATGAAGGCTTTCGGATTCAGTTCCCGCCGCATCGGTAAAGGGCGGGAGCACTTAGACGAGGATGCCGGGCATCAGCCTCTCAACTTCCCCCCGGCGCTCTCAGAACGCAGTTCGCAAAGCAGCGAACCGAACATACGTATTGTAATCAGAGAATTGATGAAAAAGGGACGACAGTTCGTGATCGGTCTGGTCTCGGTCGCGGCGGTAGGGGTAATCGCGGTTGGCTGTGGGGAAGCTGACGGCGGCGGCACGGGCGGCAAGCACCCCGACTATGCGACGGCCCTCGCCGGCGCACCGGCGCCGCTGGCCGCTCTCTATAAGCAGGGGAGCGAACTCCTCCCCGGCGGCAACGACGCCTTTGAAAGGCGCATCGCCGGGCTGAAGGGATATCCCGTCGTGGTCAACGTCTGGGCCTCGTGGTGCGGGCCCTGCCGCTACGAGTTCCCGACCCTGCAGAAGCTCTCCGCCAAATACGGCAAGCAGGTCGCCTTTGTTGGGGTCGACAGCCAGGACTCGGATTCCCTGGCCAAGGAATTCCTCGAAGAAGCGCCGCTGCCCTATCCCAGCTACAGCGACGGCGACCAAGGGATCGCCCACTCGATCGGCACTTCCGGCGGCCTGCCCGATACGGCCTTCTACGACCGCTCCGGCGCGCTCTGCTTCCTCAAGCAGGGGACCTTCGCCAAGCAGTCGGAACTGGCGGAATACGTACAGCGCTACGCGCTACGCGAAGAATGCGAAAGCGGATAATCGGGCTATGGACGCAGCAGTCGTAGTCGCCGCGATCGGCTTCGGCCTCCTGCTCGCCGAGCTGCTGCTCTCGACCGGGGGCGTGCTCGCCGCGCTCGGGGCTCTTGGCCTGATCGCCGGCGGCGTGCTGGCGATCGAGTCCGACAGCAGCGCCGCCGACTACGTCGGCCCGGCGCTGATCGCGCTCGGCGTGCTCTCGCTGGTCGCCTTCTACTTCATCACCCGCAAGGTGGTCGCGGCCCATCGCGACCAGCCGGTTCGCACCGGCAGCGAGGAGCTGGTCGGCTCGCTGGTCGAGGCGCGCAGCGCCCTCGACCCGGAGGGGCAGGTCTGGGCGGGCGGGACGCTCTGGAGCGCCCGGCTAGTTAACGGCGCTGAGCGGGTAAGCCTTGGGGATAGAGTCAGAGTCGACGCGATCGAGGGGCTGACGCTGGTGGTCCGCCCGGAGCCAAACCCCGCCGGCAAGGGCGAGGAAGGAGCTGGTTGATGGCCGCTGCGCTCGGAGTCCTGATCATCATCGCCGTCTTCGCCGCGATCGTGCTTGGCACCTCGGTGCGGGTGCTGCGCGAGTACGAGCGAGGGGTGATCTTCCGCCTCGGCCGGCTGATCGCCCAGAAGGGCCCGGGGGTGATCCTGCTGATCCCGCTCGTCGACCGCATGGTCAAGGTCGACCTGCGCACGGTGACGCTGAACATCCCGCCGCAAGAGGTGATCACCCGCGACAACGTGCCGGCCGGGGTCAACGCCGTCGCCTACTTCCGCGTGATCGACGCCCGCAAGGCGGTGGTCGAGGTCGAGAACTTCCTCGTCGCCACCTCGCAGATCTCGCAGACGGCGCTGCGCTCGGTGCTGGGCAAGGCCGAGTTCGACCAGCTGCTCTCCGAGCGCGAGCGGCTCAACGAAGAGCTGCAGAAGATCATCGACGAGTCGACCGAGCCCTGGGGCGTGAAGGTGACCGCGGTCGAGATCAAGGACGTCGAAATCCCCGAACAGATGCAGCGCGCGATCGCCCGCCAGGCCGAGGCCGAGCGCGAGCGGCGGGCCAAGATCATCAACTCCGAGGGCGAGTTCCAGGCGGCCCAGAAGCTCACCGACGCCGCCGACATCATCAGCACCAACCCGGCTTCGCTGCAGCTGCGCTACCTGCAGACGCTGCTGGAAATCGGCAGCAACCAGAACACGACGGTGGTCTTCCCGCTGCCGATGGACGTGCTCGAGCCCTTCGTCAATGCAACGAACCGCAGCGGGACCGGCGAGCGACCTAAGCCCCCGCCCCCCACCGAGCCGCCCCCGCCGCCACCCGTCGAGACAGATCCAGACCTCCCCCCCTCCCGCTCCTGAGCTCCCCAGAGCTCCGCATCGATCAGCTCTCGGGGCTGCCGGCGATCCTCGCGCCGGGGCGAGCCGACCGGCCCGAGGGCTTCCGCACCCGGGCGAGCGAGCCGAAGGGCCCGGAGAACTGCCCTTTCTGCGAGGGCCGCGAGGACCGCACGCCGCCGGAGGTGTATGCGACGCGGGGCGGCGACGGCGATACGCCTGGCTGGACGACGCGAGTGGTGCCGAACCTCTATCCGGCATTGAGCGATCCGCGGGTCGTCGATGGGGACGAAGGGCCGGGTCCCGGCCGGAGCGGCAACCCAGGCGCGGCCGCGGGAGCCCGCAGCGGTGATGCCGGGGCCTTCGCCAGCGCCGGCGACCCGCTGCTGGAGTCGCGCCGCTCGGGCGAACCCGACCTCTTCTCGGCGCGGCCGGCGAGCGGCGCCCACGAGGTGCTGATCAACTCGCCGCAGCACGTCACGGCGATGTGCGAAGTGAGCGAGGAGCAGCTCGGGGCGGCTGTCGCCACGTGGCGCGAGCGCATGCGCGCCCACGCGGGGTCCTCCTACGTGCAGCTGATCGTCAACGAGGGTGGCGGCGCGGGTGCGTCGCTCGAGCACAGCCACGCGCAGCTCTACGCGCTCGACTTCGTCCCGGCCGCAGTGGCGCGCGAGCGGGAGCGAGTCGGCGCCTACGCCGAACGCACCGCGGGCGGCAGCCTGCTCAGCGACGTCCTGGTCGAGGAGGTGCGACGCAAAGAGCGCCTGGTTGCGATCGACGACGAGGCGGCCCTGTTCTGTCCCTGGGCCTCGCGTTCGCCCTTCGAGCTGCGCATCGTTCCGCGCACGGCCGCGGCGAGCTTCGCCGACGACACGGCCGGAGCGGCGATGCTCCACACGGCGCTGCGGCTGCTCGCCGAGCGCTTCGAGGGGTCGCCCGAGCTCAACCTCTGGGTCCGCACCGCCCCCCGCGGCGCCGATCACTTCCACTGGCACATCGACATCGCCCCCCGCCTCAGCATCAAGGCCTCCTTTGAGTTCGCAACCGGTGTAGACATCAACATCTATCCGCCCGAGCGCGCGGCGTCCGACCTGCGCGAGTGCCTCTGATGCCACCCGACCCCCGCCCCATCCCCCGCTTCATCGCCGACTCGACCCAGGAGGGGATTCCCCACGGCCGCTTCGCCGAGCGCTTGGCTGAGACCTTCCGCGGGATGTGCGAAGAGATCGAGGACCTGCCGGATGGGGTCGAGCTGCCGGCCGAGTTCGACTGGTACCCCGAGCGCGCCTGGGGCGGCCGCGTCTGGGTCCCCTGCACTGCTCGCGCCGACGGACCCGAGGGAACGCTGGAGCTCTTCGGCCACGTCTCCTACGTGCAGGTGACCGATCGCGATCCGACCGACTTCCAGGCGCACGCCGACTTCACCGACGTCCTCGCCGAGGACAACCCAGGCTGGAAGATCGACCTCAACGACGAGGTAATTGGACGCTGGCGAGGCGAGAACGGCCGCGCCGGAGCCGTCACCCTCGTCTGGGGCCGCCCCCTCCTCCAAGGCGCCGTAGCCGCCACCGCCGAGCTCGACCGCGAGACCGTCGACCAGGAAGAGGTCTCCAACGGCCGCTTCACCCTCCTCGCCCTAGACGCCCTCGAGGCCTACGGCGACGACATCTACATGCAGGTCAAGCTCTGGAGCCGCCGGGCTCAGGAACTGGCGAGCGAGAGCCTCTACGCGTAGGCAGTGGCGCGCGTCACCGTCGCGTCATTCCATTTGTCGCCGCACCAGGTAACCGATGCTGGCGGCAGCGACGACCCCACAAAATGCCATAAGGAAGCCGCGGGCTTCCGCTGTGTAGCTGAAAGCGAGACCCGCGAGCATGCCGGCGGCAGCGGGTGGCGGCCCGTGAATCTGGCTCGCGTCAGAAGCGAATCCGCGCTGATTGAACTCCCGGCATTCGCTTTCGTAAGTCGTCTCGAGGCCATGCAGCTCGGCGTAGCAGTAGACGTCCCCGCGCTGCGTGTTGACGTAGTCCTGCTGACTTACGCCCCAGAACACACAGAGGGCGACCACGAAGGCCATTCCGTAAAGGGAAAGACGACCCCAATAAGCGACGCAGACGAACACCGGCAGCGCGATCGGGAGAGTGATGAGGATCAGCCAAAAAGTGGCTTCCAGCTGCACCGTGCTGGGAATCGAGGCATCGTTGAAGAGAACGCCAAGCGCTGCCAGCAATCCCTGTCCCAATGGCCCCAGAGCCAGGGCAAAAGCAAGTGCGATGAGTGCGAATTTCTGATTGTCGTCGGCGCGTGACAACCATCCTTTGAAGGTGTGCTCGAGCGCCTTGTCCCCTCCACGCTCGAGCAGTGAATCCAGCCCCTGCTGCCCCTGTTTTTTCTCGCCGCCGGCAGTCACGCTCTCCCACCGCGAACCTACTTCCACGTACCGCAGCAATCAACAGTTCCAAATCAATATGGTCCGAATTTGGCCCAAGCTATCGCTGAATTCGCTTCCTAGTTTGTCTGCATGGCATCGATTCAGCATCGCGACGAAAGACGGAGCGCGCGAACGCATCTATGCGCCTACAGCGCTTGCGCGAAGACGCGAAGCGTCCGATGAGCGTGAATCTGGCCGAGGGAATCGCCCAGCCATCAGTTGATAATCGGCGGCCTCGCGGTCAGTGCCTTGGGGAGTGCCCATGGCCATGTCCAAGAGGAGAATCGTTCCTCAGTAAACCGAGTTGCGCTTCTCTGCCGTGGGAAGACTGCGTGATTCCGTCGACCTCGAAGATTTCGATGCAGCAGCCCAATAGCTCTACGATCTGTCCTTCCAGCCCCGATAGCTCAGCTGGATAGAGCGACTCCCTCCTAAGGAGTAGGCCGCTGGTTCGAATCCAGCTCGGGGCACTCTATATTTCCTTTTGCAGAGCCAATCTCAACCCCCCATGAACCCTGGGTAGGAACAGGTAGGAACAGGTGATTTTGGCTTTCGAAGGACCCGCCTCGGGCACGATTTTGAGAATAGGCCTACTCCCTGGGCGGAAGTAGGCCTATCAGGTCGGTTCCAAGGGGCACGTTGGCATGGACCACCCTGACTCCGAGCCCACGGCCTTCGCATCGTCGTGCCCGCGGCCGATTACCTCCCGCCCAAGTTGATCTTTCATGATCGCTAATGCCAGCGCCACGACACGCTTCGTGCACGAGCGTCGGCAAGAATGCGATTGAGTTCTTGCTCACTTTGAGGCGGCGAAGAAATCTCGAGCCTGCACCAACCGCAAAGCTGAACTGGATGGCGTTCGAGATAACTTGCTTCCCCGGCTTCGTGCTCAACTCCTCCGATGACTAGCCAAGCAGGACGCCGTCTACATGCGTCGCACAATCCTTCAGGGGCGGCGGGCGCATCGTCGGAAGCCCAGTATCCAGTGCCCCATCGATCATCAAGCCTCATTGAAAGATGGGCAAGCTGGCAGCCCCACCAACGGGGCAGCCGCTCTGTCAGCTTGACGATGAATGGCCGATACGCCACCGCATCGATCAGTGTGCACGCTCGATTCAGTGCGTTGACTACCAAGAGCTGGATCCTTCGACCACTCACATCATCAGTTTCTCTTTTTGGGCCGGGGTCCCCCTGCGCTGTCATGAGCTTTTTTCTCCGCAGGGCTCTTCGTCTTCCACCATTCGTTCCACTCGCGTGTCCTGGCAGGATTATGACCCCGGCCAAGGATCGCTTCGCTTTCCCGCCTAAGTTGGCCCCCATCGGGACCGTCGCAACCCTTTTCCTTCCCGCCCGACTTCCTGTTTGAACGGGATTCCGAGATGCTTTTCGAGAGACTGGGCGCTTCGATCACATCGTCTTCGGACGTCGATTCGGGAGAGACAAGTCCTCCTACAACAGCGGCGCCAACCCCGGCGACGGTCGTCACCACCGCAGCCCCGCAGGTAGCCTCGCCAACGATGGGGATCTCGATCGTCACCCCGCAAGCTATTGCCGCAGGGTTTTCCCCGCTCGGATCGGTCAGGTTCACGGGATCATCAGAGGCGTACGCATAGGGTTCGCGCGTAAGCCCTTCTAGGGGATCACGGGTGAGGAATTGGCCGGTGGCGGGGTCGTAGAACCGAGCACGAAGGTATTGCAGGCCACTTGCGGAGTCGGTGTACTGGCCTGCAAATCCCATTGGCGTCGTCTCCGAGCCACTCGCTCCGATGAGACTTCCGTACGGCCCGTAGCTGAAGGTGCCTATGACTTCCCCGCCGCCATCGGTGAGGAGTCGCGTGGTGCCGAGCTGATCGGAATGCAGGTAGCTGGGCGCTTCTTCGGAAGAGACCTGCTCGATCGGCTGGTCGTTCGGCCCGTAGATGTAGCTGCGCTGCCCATCGCTGAGGAGCAAGGGAAGAGGTGCTCCGGGGTCCCAAGTCAGATGCTCGGTTGTAGCCCCGGTTGTTCGGGAGGCAATCAGGCCAGTCCCGTCGTAGGCAAAGCTCTCATTGATTGCCGCGACTTCACCTTCTTCAGGCCGTTCGATTGCGACCAGGCTTCCGGCCTGGTCATATTTGTATGTGGTCGCAGGCGCGGCTTCAGGAGTTGCTTTCGTGCGCTCGCCGAGTTTGTCATAGGTGTAGCTGACGCCGGTTCCGGCTTCCAATTGACTGGCGGCGTCGAAGGTGTTTGTAGAGCCGAGCCCTTTGAGTAGATTGTCGGCAGCGTCATATTCGAAGCTCGCTTCGCCGGCGCCCGTCAGGCGATTGTCTTTGTCGTAGGCGTAAGCGGTTTTTTCTGGGCCGGGCAATCCCTGAATTGCTTCTTCTTCGACTTGACCGATTTTGTTCCGCGAATAGGAGATCGAGGCGAGGGTTTCCGCTCCGTCATCGAAGCTGGCCCCGCTCGTGCGGTCGGCTTGGTCGTAGGTGTATTTATCTACGTTGCCGCTTAGGGCTGGGAAGGTGATCGCTTCCAGGTTAGAGTCCGCGTCGTAGGCGAAGCTGGTCGTGCCGCTCAGCCAGTCGGTGACGCCTTCCAGCCTTCCGGCGGCATCGAAAGCGCGAGCGACCGATTTACCATTGGGATAGAGCAAGCCGGTCAGATGTTCAGCCAGGTCGTAGCCGTAACCGACGAAATCGCCGTGTCCGTTTTCCGCTCCGGTGAGTCGGCCAAGTTGGTCGTAGCTGAAGGTAGATTCGCCAGTCCCGTCGGTGATGCTCAGGAGGTTGCCGTCGGCGTCATATTCGTAGCTTTCGTCCGGCGTCGCTTCTTCTGAGTAATTGACTCCGACTAGGCGATCGGCTGCGTCGTAGGAATAGGTCGCTTTGCGTTCAGCGGCGTCGACCACGACTTTGAGGTTGCCCGCCGCGTCGAATTCCTGAAGCGTTTTGCGGCTTAGCGGGTCAATGATTTCGACTGGCTGCTCGAGCACGTTGCGGACATAGGTGGTCGTGTGGTTGTTGCCGTCCGTCTGGCTTTTCACGCGACCAGCACCGTCATATTCGGTTTTGAGGATCGCCCCGCTTGGCCTTTCGACTTTGACCTGCTCGTCGTCGGCGTTGTAGGCGAATTTGGTTGTGTGGCCGTTGGCATCGGTTATGGCCAAGAGATTGCCATTACCGTCGTAGGCGTATTCAGTGGGATGACTCAATGGATCCACTACTTTCAGCGGCCGACCCAGCGGGTCGCGTTCGACGCTCGTCTCGTATTCGGATGGTTCGGCGCCTTCGAGGTTCCCCCGCGGGCTGACGGTCGAGATGAGACGCGAGTCTTCGTCGTATTCGCTGGTGCGGGTATTCCCCAACGGATCGGTTTCAGCGATCAAGTTGCCGTGGCTGTCGTAGGCGTAGCCCCAGGTCCTTTCGCGTGGATCGGTGAGGCTTTCGAGCTCGCCGTATTCGTTGTAGTCGAGGCCGTAGGTCTGGGTTGCTTCTTCTGGCGCGGGGCGGGCGACCGTTTCCGGGTTGCCATTGCCGTCGCGAGCGATCGTCGTCGTCTCGCCACCCGGCGTCGTCACCGAGATGACGTCATGAGTGGCGTTGTAGGTCCATTTCGTTTCGTTACCCGCAGCGTCTTTTTCGCTCGTGCGGTTGCCTTCGCCGTCATAACCATAGGTGGTCATGTGACCGTTTCCGTCGGTTTCACGCACCAGTTGGCCGGCCGAGTCATAGGAAAAGGTTTCCGTCGTAGCGCTTACCGTTCCGTAGCCGTGCGTAATCGAGTAAGGCTGGTTCTTGCTTGTGAACCACTCGTCGGTCACGGCGCCGGTAGCTTTGTTGGTGATCTTCGTGTGGAAGCCGTTGTATTCGAACGCGAGCGTGTGACCCCCGGGGTCGATCTGCGATTTGACCCGGCTGGAGGCGTCATATTCGTTGACCGTTTTGCCTTCACGCCCGTCGGTCATCGTCGTCAAGCGATGACTGGCGTCGTATTTGAATTTCCAGCGCGGGCTAACCTGGCCTGGCAGCGTCACGCTGGCGAGGCTGCCGCTTTCGTAGGCGTATTTGACGACGTGGCCTATCGGGTCTTTGGCGCTTTCGACCTGGCCGCCGACGTTGTAGGTCAAGGTGATCTGACGGCCAGACGCATCGGTGATGGCTTTCAGGCGCCCGGCTTCGTCATAGGCAAGCGTCGTTTCGTTGCCGTTGCGATCGGCGACACTTTCGAGCCTTCCCGCGCCCGAGAAAGACAGCACGGTCTGATCGGCGCTCGTGAGCTTGTATCCAGTTTCCGGGCTGCCTTTCAAAGTGCTGAGCGACCAGCCGGGGCCCGCGTAGGCAGGCCCGCCGCCTGTCCTCGTGAACGGGACGGTGCTGCCATCGCCTCCCATCAGCGTCACCTTTTCGCCGCCCCCTTCAACGAGTAGGTGCTCGCTGAAGGAGCTTGTCCAGCCATAACCGAAAGACCCAGGCGACACGGCGGCCGCAGCTGCCTGAGCGCTGTAGGTCCTGGTCAGCTCTAGTGGCACCCCGCGCCCCTCGATCAGGAAGTCCGTTTGGCTCTCTGAGAAATTCCCGGTAGCGCAGTCGACGGGATCTCCGCACTTCGATTGATGCCCCGGCTGCTGGCTCTTGATGATGGCGATCGGGTTCTTGATTTCGATTCCGCTGGATTGCGCCTTGACCACCCCGTTGTTTTCGAATTCGGGCGTTACTTCGAGCGCAAGTTTGCCTTCGGTTCGCTGGAACAATCCGTTGTTGATGAATTTATTGGGAGCTTCCCCCAGTTTGAAACTGATGCTGTCCCGAATCCAGGTCGGATAGGGTTCGGAGTTGAGGTTGTAGGTACCCTCGTTGACGAACGTTGCGCCTTTTTCAAACTTCACCTTGCTGGAAGAAGTCTGGGTGAAAGTTCCTTCGTTGACGATCTTGCCGACAGCGAGAGTGTCGGTCGTAGCGCCCCCATCGAGGATGTTGTTGCTCGTCGGCCCAAGTACCAGCGTGCCTGACCCGCCAATGGTGTTTTGGTTCTTCCAAACGAACGCCTGAGTTACTTCGAGATCGCCCGGTCCCGAGACAACCGTTTCATACTCAGGTTCGAATTTGCCGATGAGGCTTTTACCTTCGAGGACGAAAGGAGCTTCCCGAATCGAGAGCGTGCCATTCGGCGCTTGAAAGCTGCTGCCCACGACGCTCGACAAGTCGACGCGGTTTACGCCTTCCAGAATGCTTTCAGGCTTGAGCGAGACGGTCGAGCCTTTGCGTTCGTAGTGAAGCCGTCCGGTTTTTACCGAAATCGTCGCGTAGTTTTCGACGTTCAGGTTCAACCAGAAGTCGTTGGTGCCAGTGGATTTCCGGATCGTGCCGTGATTGATCAACAAGGCGGACCCGGCGGTGGTGTAGATTCCTGGGAAGCGGGCATAGGCGCCGATTGCATCTGCGTTGATCGTGGCGTTGTTTTCGATGACCGCTCCTTCGGAAGCATCAAGTCGGCCCTGTGTTCCTTCGAAATTGAGGGTTCCTTCATTGCGCAGGGTCCGCGTGGCGAGGTTTGCCGAATAGGTGGTGATTCCGGCAGTCGCTGAGCTTCCAATGACGGTCGTGCCAGCACCCGACATGGTGCTATCGCTTTTCCAGGTGAGCGCTTTTGTGATTTCCAGAGAGCCAGAGCCTGAGATGACGGCTTGGTAATCCATGACGAGGGTGCCGATCGTCGAGCTGCTGCCGACATTGGCCGAGAGCGTGGCTTCGCGCATGGTCAGCGTCGCTTCTTTTCCGTTGAAGGAGTCGGCAGTGAAAGACGATTTGTAGAAGCGGATGGAGCCCTTCAAAGTGCTGCCGCCGGCAAGGGCACCCGTTTTCCCCGTAAAAAGCAGGGTCCCGGATTTGGAGTTGATTTCTCCTTGATTTTCGAAGTTGATGATGAGTTCCGTTTCGCCTGCACCCGCGGTCTTCTGAAGCACACCGGAGTTAACAAATTTAGGCAGCGTTGTTCCTTCGTTGCCGAGGATGTCGAAGGTGCCTTCGTGATTGATGGTGAAGGTGCCTTTGTTGAGGATTTCGCTCCCTTCGGAAAGCCTCATCACCCCTTCGTTCATTGCGAAAGTGCCTTCGTTGACCAGCCGTCGTTCTTTCAGCCTGGCCCAGCCGCCGCCGGTCGTGACCGAGCCAGTGGCTCCCGCCCCGAGGACCGTCGCCCCGGTTCCGGACATCGTGCTTTCGTTGGTCCAGGCGAAGGAGCTGGAGACGTTGATCGTCCCGGGTCCCGTCAAGACGGCGTTGTATTTGACGGTCAGGTTTTTGATCGAAGAGGGTCCAGACGTACCGAGGAGTTCGAGGGTGCTTTCTTTGATCGTGAGGCTTCCTTCGCCCTGCACGATCGCTGTCTGATTCGTTCCAGCGGTCACGTTGACGGTCTTGCCTGAGCCGATGCAAGCGACATCGCTGGAGTTCGGGGCATGGCCGGCGGACCAGTTCGCGGCCGTCTGCCAGGTGCCTTCTGCAGCCCCTGTCCAGTTATTGGTGCATTCGGCGGCACTAGCGCCGGGAGAGTAGGCCAATGCGAGAAGGACCACGAGCGCCACCGCCAGCAAAGGCGCAGAAATCCGGCGCCCCAGCCATGGTGCTTTGGAGGTGCAGCAATAGCGACGAGACCTGCGTTCCCAATTCATTCTCTCCCCTTCACTCAGGAATCGCTGTTTAGTTCTCATTGCTTACAAGCTGTAGACGAAGCCTGTCAAGGCCCGAAGGCCGGATGGACGACTCCCGAGCCTTTCGGCTAGCGCCCGGCCGAAACGCGCCTGGTAGAGCTTCTCACTGTGGCCCAAGACGACCCTTCGATGCGCCCACCCACGCAGGGATAGCCGGGGCAGTTGTTAGCTGGGCGTGGGGTAGGAACAGAGGTAGAAACAAAAGTCCCCTCAGGGGTCCCCCTGGGTCCACTTGTGTCCTCTCGGAACTTGGCTTCAACAAGCCAAATTGGCTCTATCGGCCAAAAGTCGGGCTTGAAAAAAGCTCCCTCCTAAGGAGTAGGCCGCAGGTTCGAATCCTGCTCGGGGCGTTCAGCGGCCCTTCTCCTCGCCCTTTCGGTGCCTGTGCTTCGCCCGCACACACCGCACCTTCCCCCCCACCTTGCGCTTCACGTAGCCCCGCTTGCACTTCTTCGCCTTCTTCTGCGCTGGAGGAGTGTTGGCGATCAGCGGCGGGGCGATAGCGACGTCAGGCGCCGGCGCCGGCGCAGGCGGCTGCGGCGGGACATAGGTCGTGAGCAGCGCTCCATCAACGTCCTCGCGTTGGGTGGAAGCACTGAGGTTGAGCGTGGTCGAGCCCGCTCTGGTTGGCGATGCTTCGTAGTAGCTCGTCTGCCAGCCGTCTTCTTCGGGCAGGCTGAACTCTTCTTTGGCGAATTCGCCGAACTGCGGTGAGAAGACCACCTGGTAGGTGCCGCTGGGGAGGCCCGCCAGGGTGTAGGTGCCTTGGGGGTCGGTGTGGGTGCAGCGGCTGGGGCCGGTGGCTGCGGCTTTGAGGATGCAGACCGCTATTTCACTCAGCAGATCGCCTGTGGCTGAGTCGGTCACGGTGCCGCTGACACTGGCTCCTTGCGTGAGCTTGGCGTCGATCCCAGTGAGCGTTTCCCCAACGCTGACGTGAACCAGGGTCGCTTCGAAGAAGCCGTCCTTTTCGTCGTAGTAGCTGGGGGCATAGGCGGCGCTTTTGCCCTCTCCCCAGAAGCCGACGCGGTAGGAGCCTGAAGGAAGGGTCGGCAGGGCGTAGTCGCCTTCGGCGTCGGTGTGAGAGCAGCTCACCGGGGCGCCGGTTGTCGCGTCCTGGGCGCAGACTTCGGCGCCCTCGAGCTCCAAGGTGCCGCTTGAGTCCGTGACGTGCCCCGTGATCTGGCCGCCGAGCTCGAGCGCGGCGTCGATCCCTTCGACGTTGGCGGCGGCGGGGACGACGACTTTGTTGGCTTCAGAGAGCTTTGCCTTGTGGTTGTAGTACTGGCGGAT